>Ga0114969_10000831_pt1 | contig 26582 bp, 36 predicted proteins | sample M_130807_MF_Meta_FD_87316 | JGI IMG/M metagenome (GOLD analysis project Ga0114969, IMG submission 87316) | Freshwater microbial communities from Lake Montjoie, Canada to study carbon cycling - M_130807_MF_MetaG | ecosystem: Environmental > Aquatic > Freshwater > Lake | place: Lake Montjoie...
ATGAGCAAAAAAAATAAAAGCAAAAAAAAATCAACACCAATTAAGATGATTAGTCCAATAAAGAGTCCTCTGGTTAAGTCGGCTCCTCTTGAGCAGACAATCAGTCTTTGTCTGGTAATGATCGTCAAAAACGAAGAGGATACAATCAAGAAATGTCTTACCGCTGTATCTCCCTATATAAAATATTGGGTTATAGTAGACACTGGATCCAGTGATAATACTCTTGCGGTTATAAGGGAAACAATGGATGCCCTGAATATACCGGGTGAACTCCACGAGAGACCTTGGATAAATTTTGAAGTTAATAGAACGGAAAGCTTACAATTAGCTAAGGATAAATGCGACTATAGATGGATCATAGATGCCGATGATACATTTTATCCGGATGTTCCCGGAACTAATCCATTTGCTGGATTGGAAATGACGCCTGATTGCTATCAAATATCATATAAATTGAATTCACTTCAATACCACAGAGCACAGATAGTTAGGTCCAATCAGAATTGGGTTTACAAAGGGGTTCTGCATGAGTATTTGTTTTTAGATGAAGAGAATAAGGATGTTATGCAGGCACAGATTAAGGGCTGCCACGTTGTTGCCGATATATCTCCGCTTAAAAGAGCATCATCTCTGGAGGAAAAATATTCTAATGATGCTAAGATACTTGAAGACGCATTGGAAAAAGAACCAGGTAACGAAAGGTATATGTTCTATTTGGCCCAAAGTTATAGAGATTCTAGCCAGTTACAGAAAGCAATAGATGCATATCAGAAAAGAATCGATATGGGTGGATGGGAAGAGGAAGTTTATTATTCATTGTATATGATCGCTAAGATAAGCGAAAAAATGGGCAAGGATGATGTGACTTTAACCAATTTATATTCTAAAGCATGGGAGTACAGACCTTCCAGATTGGAATCAGTTTTTCATGTGATGAGAAAACTTAGAGATCAAGGCAGACATCTTATTTCATTTGCTTATGGTGACGTAGCTATTAAAACAAAGGGTACAGCTGATATCTTGTTTATAGAGCCAGAAATCTGGCAATGGAGATTGCTTGATGAATATTCATTGGCTGCATATTATATAGGAAATCCCGATATAGCTCTAGAAAAAACTTCCGCCATATTAAATGCGCCATTCTTTAAAGACATTTCACCAGAAGAACAGACTAGACTTAAGAAGAATTTTGGTTATTACAAGAAGGGATCGGAAGAGAAAGCTAAGAAAATTCAGCAGATGCAGGCAATGCAGGGTACAGGATTAAGAAAAGTATAAAGATATATAGAGAAAAAAGTTTAAATAATGAAACATCTTTTAGAATTTGATAGCTATTCTCCAACCAACGAAGCGGAGATCAAAGCAGGAATTCCAGTTTATAACGAACCTGAATTTACCAAGAATCCTAGAATGGATCCTGCAATGATAATTAAAAAACCGGAAATTATATCTGTTGTTAATAAGTTTATTGAGGATCAGGAAAACGGAAATATTGAATCTGTCAATGTTGTTGCAGATATTCCAACTCAAGGTAAAAGAGTTCCTCAATACGTTATTGACGAACTTGCGGAGGAAAGAAAAAGAATGGCAAAAAGAAAAGCTGATATCTACGGAAGCAGAAGCGAAAGGAGTGATAGACCGGAAGATGAAGATTACACGGATGATATCAATATATTTGTTGATTCTGAATTTATCGTTCAGGGGGTGGTTAATAAACTAGGTAAGGATTTCATTATTGGCATACCAGCTTCACATAAGAGAAAAGCAAAAGCTAGCAAAGAAGCTATGGATTACTATACAACGTATATTGAGCCAGATCAGATTATAGAAGTTTACTTTACACCTACTAATAAATAATTAAAAACACCAATATAAAAAAGCCTCAGTATTAACATTGAGGCTTTTTTATTGAAATCATTTTGTGCTCAATCATATAATAATAAATTAAAACCCAGTAGATGAGTAATAAAGTTAATAAAACAATCGAGGTACTTACTGACTTTGAACACATAATTAAGAGACCAACTATGTATGTTGGCTCCGTTAAGAGGAGCGAGGAGACATTACCGATAATAGGCGATGGCTTCATAAAATCAGTAAATAAAGAGCATTCAATAGGAATGTATAAGTTATTCGATGAAGTGTTTGCTAACTCAGTGGATGAAGCCAAAAGGATGCCTACGTCCATGAAAAAGATAATAGTTGAAGTTGATTCCAAAGAGAATTCCATCTCCATTACAGATACTGGGGACGGATTTACAAACGGATCTATTATTAATAAGAAAAGTGGACTGAGCAATATTGAGACTGCGGTATCAATGCTTAGAGCAGGTTCTAATTTTGATAATGATAATATTGACGAATCAATTGTTGGAACCAATGGGATGGGTGTTAGTTTAGTTAATGCTCTCTCGATTAAATTCGGAATAGAAACAACTAATAGCAAGGAAACATATACCCAGACCTGGAATTCCTTTATAGCAGAGAAAGCAAAGGTATCACCAAAGCTTAAAAACAAGGTAACGGGGACGACGGTTTCGTTCATACCGAATAGCTCTGTATTCGATAATTCCGGATGGGACTATTCAACCATCAGATCTTATCTTTGTTTAAAGAAAAGAGTTTTGGAAACTGAGGAGAAGACATCCATAATGAAGATAGAATTCATATGGAATGGGAAAGGCGAGATTATACAATCGGAGCTTAAACCTGATTGGTCGCATAAGACAAGCATAGGCGAAATACTAGTTTGGGAAAAGAGACAAGACTCAGGAACATTCTCTTTTGTAAACAGCGCTTTGTGTACTGGTATACACCAGAAAATAGTACAGGACAAAATAAACATACAACTTGATGACACACTTGGTCATCACTTCTATGATACATTAATCATTCTTAACATGTCACCAAAGATAGTTAGATTCGGTGATCAGAATAAAACAAAATTTGTATCAAAAAGGGAAGAGGTTGAACCTACCATAGTTAGAAACTTTGATGCCGCACTTCAGAAATTTTTTAAGAGTGAGGTTTTTAAGAAAATAAAAAAAACTGTTGATGATAGAAGAAAGGACACGGAGCTAAAGAAAATCAGAAAGGAAAAGAAATCAATAAAGATCAAGCACTCCAATAAATATTTCCCAGCGACATCAGCTAGAGCGGAAAATCTTTTCATAGTTGAAGGACTATGTATAGACGAGAATGAAAAAATAAATATTTGGAGGGATGGCGAACTTATAAATGCTCCCCTGAAGGATGTTCTTATTGGAGATGAAGTTGTAACGCATAAGAATAGAATTAGAAAAATAATAAATAAGCAGAGAAAATTAAAAGAATGTTTAACTATCAGACTCTCTGATGGAACTTCAATAAAGCAACCAATAAGCCATCAATATTATACTTTTAATAAAAAAACTAAAGAGTTTTCTTTTAAAACAGTAGGAGAGATCGATAAGTCCATTCATTGCTTGGTTAAATCTAATTTTGGAAATTTTATCGGGACTCTCGAGGTAATTTCATATAGCAAATGTAAGAATGAAAAATATCCAAATCAGCTATTTTTGGATGATGGATCATGGTATCAATTTAGTAACTCTCATAAATACTGCGTGTATAATAAGAAAGACTCGTCTTTTATTATGAAATATGGGAAGGATATCAGAGAATGTGAGCTAATCTGTGTTTTCGATTTTATTTAATGTTGAGAGGATATATAACATAAAACCTTCTACTATGAATAAGATAAAATATATGATTGAGATAGGAAATTTTACAAGCGAATTTGAAATTTCTAAACTTTACCAGGATGATAAAATGATAAGATATGCTAAAACTGCTTTAAAAAAAAGAGGCATTGATTATTTCGCCATAATTAAAAATGAATTAAAATTAAACATTTCAGAATGTCCATTTTGTGGAAATGATTCCAAATATGATATAATCTATAAAATTGACCATACGGAAAGAATAATTATGATATCTGGCATTCAATATGCTATGGCTGGTGGTATTCAGAATTACCATTGTAAGGGTGGAAGAAAAAATTGCATTGGTAGTTTATTGAATCCAAATTCTATTGAATACATCTCAAAATCTTTTAAAATTTCTGAATCCGAAGCTAATACTTATTTGATAAACAGAAACAAATCTCCCTTTTATAAACAAAATCACGAAACCCCAGACGATTATAAAAAATATCAGAGTAAAAATCTTGATTGGTATTTGGAAAAATATGGAGTAGACGAGGGAAATAGAAGATTTGCGGATTTTAAGAATAAGGTATCAAAGGGAAATTCTAAGAATATACTAATAGAAAAATATGGGATTGACTCTTATAATGAGATGATAAAAAAGAAATCTATATGCAATATTAGTTTTTTTATTGAAAAATATGGTGAAATTGATGGTAAGGAAAAATTTGAAGCATATAAGAAATCACTAGGAAGAACTAAAGATCAGTATATAGAAAAATTTGGTATTGATTCGTGGAACGATAGAAGAAAAAATATAGAATATAGGAAATCTTTAGAATATTTTATACAATTACTTGGTTATCATGAGGGATTAATAGCTTTTGATAATTTACGAAAATCTTTTAGTTTTAATAGGGAAAAATACATTCTGAAGTATGGCGAGAAAGCATGGATTGACAGATGGTCCAATATTAATAAAAAATTTTATAGTAAAGAGGCTAGTGTTTTCTTCGAAATGCTTCTGTGTGAATTGACAGAGATTGGAATTATATTAAAAAATATTAAGACGAATGAAGACGAATTTTTTCTTTGGGACTCCGAATATAGAAGAATTTACTTTTATGATTTCTATTTTGAATATGCATCAAAGAAGATAATTATAGAATATGATAATAATTTTTGGCATCCTGTAGACGACACCGGTTTTAATGCTTGGGATAATACGAAATTTAATCACAGATTTACAAAAAAAGAAAAATTGGAATATGATGAGAGAAAAAAAATGTTAGCTAAATATAAAGGATATGAAATTATAACGATACAGTATAAAGGCAAAAATCCATTAAGAAATAAAAATCTATGGAATAATTTATTAAATGAATCTTTAAAAGAAATAAAACAAATTTTAGAATGTTAACAGTAGAGCAAGAGAATTTTTTTAGAGTAGTTGAAATTGAGGAAATCTCAGATACCAGTGAGGTAATGAATTGTATAGATTTTAGTGTGGAAGACGATGAAAGCTTTGTTCTGGATAATGGAATAATTAGTCACAATTCAGCTATGGGTTCAATTTTACAAAAAAGAGATCCAAAAAAAGATGGCGTATATGCACTTAAGGGAAAGATCAAGAACGCCAGGAGCTTATCCGATCTCTCTGACAATAGAGAAATATTGGAACTCATGCAGATATTAAACTTAGATCCGGAAGGACATAACTTGATATGTCCATTTGAGAAGGTTGTAATAGCTACAGATCAGGATCCTGATGGAGCACACATAACATCACTGTTAATAAACTTGTTCTATATCTGGTTTCCATGGATGGTTAAGCAGGGGAGAAGACATTTTTTAGAAACACCTCTTGTCACTGTTGGTGAGAGGGTTAAGAAATATTATTATTCATCCGAGGAATTCAGAAAAGGTGTTGCCAAAGGTGATAAGGGTAACGTTAGATATCTGAAGGGACTTGGTTCATTATCTCTGGAGGATTGGGATTATGTGATGAAGAATAAAAGGATAGTATCTCTGAAAGAAGATCCGCAAACCAAAAAACATTTGGAGATGGCATTTGGTAAATCATCGAATGAAAGAAAAAAATGGCTTAGCCCGGAGTAAATATTTTTTTATCCCGGTTATACTGATTATATTTGTGGGATAATCATTTAATACATAGAAATGGAAAGAAAATACGGTTACTGTTGCATAAACATGACGTTGTCGGAGCAGAAGGAAAGAGTCACTACAAATAGAGGCATGGTTAAAAGGACATTCGAAGAGAAAGGTATTCCTTATGCTTCAGAACTTGCATTAAAAAATGTGATAGATCTTAGACAGGTCTTGGAGTGGAATGACGATAACAACATAAGGATGTACAGAATGTCCAGCGATATTTTTCCCTGGTGTTCTGAGTATGAAATAAGCGATCTTCCGGATTATCCAGCCATATCTGAAATATTAAAATCATGTGGTGATTTTGCAAAGAGAACAGATCAGAGAATAACATTTCACCCCTCTCCGTATGGAGTTCTAGCTTCGGATAGACCCGATGTTGTTGTCAAAGCAATCAAGGAATTATCCCAACACGGTGAAATCATGGATCTGATGGGATTAGATAGATCTGTATACTACCCAATCAACATTCATGTGAATACAACAAAACCAGATAAGGAAAGTGCAGCTGAAAGATTTTGCGAAAACTTCTCTTTACTTCCTGATTCTGTTAAAAGCAGACTTGTTGTAGAGGTTGATGATAAAAAATCACAGTATACATCGCTTGATCTGCATAGAATGGTTCATTCTAAAATTGGGATACCAGTTACTTTTGACTATCTCCATAATATATGTAACCCTCCCGAGGCTCTTTGCGAGGAAGCATCACTTAGAGTTTGCCTATCAACATGGCCAGAAAAAATACCGGCAATCACGCACTACTCAGATTCACGGAAATTACACGAGGATGAATCAGTTAAGGAGGTAGCACATTCAGACTGGATTTGGAAATCACCCGAAACATACGGACTAAACTTCGATATAGAATTTGAGGTAAAGATGAAGGAGAGAGCTCTTTTGAAATTTATGGAACAAAAATATTTTTTATATGAAAAACAGTAAAGAATTACAGGAATTCGAGGATCTAATAAACGATCCAGCTAACAACGAAGTTAAATATAGCATCGATAGATCTATAGAGGCATCAGTTAAATATAGTTATCTGACTGAAAAATATGGTAAGGAAGTAGTTGATAATTTGGTACCAGACACATTAGCTTTATCTGATTATGATGTTTTCCTTGAAATAAAAAAACAATTAGAAACCGAATCACAATCTTAGTATGGATGGATTAGAGGGAGGTGGATTTATGTTTATGGATGGTCAGGAACCACCGAAGCATCCACAACATAAAATATTAAAGAAACACATAGAGAGATCAGTGCAGGATCTATTCTTGGAAGCTTTGAGAAACCAGTCCATAGAATTATTATACGTGTTTGAGACGGAAGACCAGATAGATGGATTTATAAATAGAATACTTACGTATTGGGAAAGGTTTGAAAAATATGAAACCTGTCGGGATGTTGTTGTTCTTGGTAAAGAGCTAAAGAATAAATGGAATGACAGGGATCAATTTGGATCTACTGATGCGGTTATTAGAATAAAAGACATATTTAAGTCAAACTTTGATTAAATGAAAGACTATTACCAAATACTGGGAGTTAATAAAAATTCAACTCCAGATGAAATTAAAAAAGCTTATCGTAATCTTGCCATGAAATATCATCCTGATAAGTCAGGTAACGATCCAGCATCCGAATCTAAATTTAAGGATGCATCAGAAGCATATGATACTTTATCCGATTCTGATAAGAAAGCAAAATATGACAATCCCTTCGGCGGTGGAGGTGATCCATTTTCTAATGCTTTCAACGGCAGAAATCCATTTCAGACTGGTGATTTTTCTTCGTTCTTCAGTGGCGGGTTTGGATCAAGAGCTAATAACGAGCCCATGATTAATAAGGGGAGAAACGTCAGTGTTTATGTTGCAATAACACTGGAGGAAATGATGACTGGTGCTGTGAAAAGAGTAAAGGTTAATCGGCGTGTCCAGTGTGATCCATGTAAAGGGACAGGAGCGGAGAACGGTAACACTGTTAACTGTACACAATGTGGAGGTATAGGAAGAATCAATAAAACTGTACATCATGCTTTTGGCGAGGTTGTTATGCAGGAAACATGCAGAGGCTGCCAGGGATCAGGAACCTTGGCTAAGAGTTATTGCAAAGAATGCTCGGGATCAGGAACGCTAAGAAGAGAAGAGGAATTGGATGTAAATATACCAAAGGGATCTATAAGCGGCGTTTCGTATTTGGTTGTAGGTAAAGGTGATTGGGCAAAATCCCCAGCAAATCCTGGTGATCTTATAGTTAATGTCGAAGAAATCTTGCATCCGGTTTACACTAGAGATGGAATAAATTTGGTATATGATAAGTACATTACATTTAAGGATGCATGTTTAGGACTGGATGCTGAATTACCAAATCTAAGAGGATCTACATTTAGAATAAAGATTCCGCCAGGAACATCACCAGGTAAAATATTAAGACTACATGCTAAGGGATTACCCGAATTTAACGGATTTGCTAATGGCGACATTTTAATAAAGGTCCATATATCCATACCAAAAGAATTAACGCAGGAACAAATCAATGCACTCGAATATTTTAGCTAATATGGAAATACTATTATTTTTATTATTTTCTGGTTGGTGTGTAACATCAGGAATAATTAACGGAACCATACTTGATCCGCTTAGAAACTGGACATTAGTAAGGATGCCTACATTTGGTAAGCTGCTAACATGCATAAGATGCTTGGGTTTTTGGGTCGGTTTTGTATTGTTCGGATTTTTAACATGTACAGGAACTCTTGGTCCGATAATACCAGGAACATCCACTTTGATCAATTATATTCTTCTGCCATTTATACAGAGCGGTTCTGGTGTTATAATCGAGTCAGCTGTTATATTTCTGATGAGGGATAGAAAAAACATAATAAACAACGACATCACAATTCCGGAGAATATATCATCAAACAAAAATTAATGAGCAACTACCTAAGTATAACCGATCAAATAAACACCCAATACAGAACATATGCTCTATACGTTCTACAAAGTAGAGGAATACCAAATTTCTATGATGGCTTAACCCCTGTGCAAAGATTGATATTGGAAAATTCGCCAGTTAAATATAATAAGACAATCGGTTTGGTTGGCGAGGTTATTAAGACAGGCTTATATCATCATGGTGATTCTTCACTTGCTGGAGCTATATCCAAATTGGCTAGACCGTTCGGATGTTCATATGGTGTACTAGAGGGCGATGGATTTTTTGGATCACCAGTTAATCCAAGCCCATCGGCACCTAGATACACCTCAGTAAAGATCAATCAGAAAGTCAAGGATATAATTGCTAAAAACTATGATCTGAATGAAAAAAATAGCGAGGGAGGACATGATTGGATCCATACTGAGATTCCAATAGGTCTTATGACACACGTGGTGGGTATTGCTGTTGGATACAGAAGTAATATACTGCCAAGAAAATTCGAAGATGTAGTCGAATATCTTCAGGGAACAACAAAACTTCTAAAACCATATTTTAAAGATTTCTCAGGAAAGATAACAAAGTATATGAATGAGGAAAATACCTGGTTAATAGAAAGTGGTATTGAAATAGATGCTAATAAAAAGATAATCAGAATATTTGATCTTCCGCCTGTGATGAGATACGACAGTTTTATAAACAAGCTGGAGGACAAGCTAGAAAGAACCGGTCATGACTATAGAATAGAAAATAGATCCCAGAGCAAATGTGATCTGATAGTTTCCTTAAAAGGCATATCAGGTGGTCCTGATGCTTTCAAAGATGTATGCGAAGCTGTTAATAAGCTATGCAAAATAATAGTTAAAGAGGATATCATCTTCATTAAGGATGGCAATGTAATGGAATTTAGCTCGGTCAAGGAGTACCTTGATCACTTTAGAGGTCATCTCGAATTGGTCAAACTTAAAAGATTAGTTAGAGATGAAGCTAATTATTCTAGAGAACTTGCTTTCCTTGAGGCCAAATTAAAGTTTCTTAATTTCATGATAGAAAAGAAAAGAAGCAATGATGAGATAATTAAATTTCTATCCGGATTTGAAGGCTGGATATCGACAAGACTACAGAAAATAGAGATAGTCAAGTTAAACATTGAGCATATAAAACAAACGGAGATTGATATACAAGACCTTAAAAATAAGATAACAAAAACCAAAAAGGAAATAAAAGAGCAAGATAAGATCTATAAGTCCAGAATGAAGGATATACTTAAATTGGTAAAAGGGAAAAATACAAGATTCAATACCACTGCATTATTTGAACCTACACAGGTCGATGGCATAGAGATATTCCAGGTAATTGAGGAAGATGAAGAAAATATAGAGGAACAAGAGGTAGAAGATGAAATATAAAATTAAAAACAACTAGAACTATTAAATAATAAAAAAGATGAAATTAAGAATTACCAGCATCACAAATCTAATCTCCTTTCTAAAGAGATTGAAAACAGTTGACAGAAGTGTTATTTTGGAGATAACAGACGATAAATTATTTTCTAAGGTTCATACACCAGATAAATCTGTTATGAAGTACTCGAGCGTTATGATGAGCGACGTATTGGAAGGCGAGATCGATTGGAAGAGTGTAAAGTCTGACCGAATTAAAATTGGTATAGTGGATGTTACCAGATTGGTGGAAGCATTTAAACACTTTAGACCTGAGGAGGAAGTTAATATTGAATTATCATTAACAAATTCTGATGGATCATGTATTGCCAATGAGATTAATCTTGTTTCGGCTTCTCTTAATATAAAATTGAGATGTGCTGATCTATCTTTACTTTCCTATGTTGAGGATAACATTCTATCGATGGTTCATTCTAAGGAGGACTATGTGGTTAACTTCAGGATATACCAATCGGACTTTAGCACTATAATTTCTCTATGTGGTTTGGAATCAAACTCTGAAGAAATCCTTTGCTTCAAAGTCAATGAAAAAAATGCTCATGCCATAGGAGAATCCTTCAATTATAAATTGAATATAGGATCATCAGAGATAATGATGGAATCTGAGGAGAATTCGGCACCAAACATTTATAAAAATCAACTATCTTACATGGAGCAAGAAACTTGCCAGGTGTATGTTCACGAGAATAGATTAGTTCTAGTTTCAGAGCAGTCTTCTACATCAATAGCTATTGGATTAGTTGAAAAATAATAAATAATGACAGCAGAAGAAACACTAGCAATAGAGGAAAAGATTGAGAGACTCACCTCACTCAAGAACGAGCTAAAGAACGAAGAGCAAGCAGTTAAGCTGACTATGAACTCCATCTATGGAGCGATTGGTAATGCGTGGTTCATCTGCTTCAATCCAGATGTTGCTGAAGCTGTTACTTTGCAGGGACAAGATCTTATTAAATACTCGGAGAAAATTCTACATAAGTATTTTCATGACCATTGGCATCTTGATACAGAGCTACACGAAAAGCTTGGTATAACCAAGGTAAAAAAAGTGGTCAAACCATTAGTAGTGTATGGTGACACTGACAGCCTGCTAGGTGACTCCCTTGTTTGTATTAGATATGGCGAAAGTAACTCGAAAATTAGATTTGATGAGTTATTTTCAATATTTAGTGGATCCTGCGGATACCATACTGATAATAGGGGTAATGAAATAATAGAGCCTGATGGTCTAGGTTCACTTAATTATGTTGATTCTGCATTAACATTTTCCCCTATCAAAAAAATAATAAGGCATAAGGTTAAAAAGTCAAAATGGAAACTTGTTACTGAGACTGGTAAGGAAGTAATGGTAACTAACGACCATTCTCTTACTGTATTTAGAGACGGTATTAAGATACACATTAAGGCAAGTGAGATTAACATAGATAGCGATCTAGTTTTAGAAGTTGATATCGATATATAACACAAATAATATAGTTTATGGAGGCATCAATAATAAAAATGTTAATAACAAAGCACAGAAAAGAAAAAACATTAGAATCTTGGAAGGTTCTCGAAAACATGATAGAAGATAAATCATACTGTAGAGATTGCGATGAATCTATATTCTATCCAAATTCATTGATTCGTTTAGGTAAAGATGGAAATATAAAATATGATATATCTAAACCCTGTTCCAGGTCTTTTAAAGAGTTAGATGGGGTTAGGTATTATTTATCATCATGTCCATCTTGTCTGGATGAAAAATTTAATGAATATTCGGGTATGAATAAATCTAGGGTATTTAATGTTATGAATAGAATAACTAGATATGCATATAATATTCCTGATGATGTTGCTAATGCTTTTACTAAAACTACCGCAGTGACATTAGAAAATCTGATGAAAAAATATGGAGAAAATAACGGTAAACTTAGGTGGGTAAAATACAGAAACTTACAGGCTGTTACTAATACATTCGAATATAAAAAAGAAAAATACGGATGGAACAAATCTGACTTTGATAAATTTAACCGATCTAGAGCTATAACTGAAGAAAATTTAATAAATAGACATGGTGAGTCTGAAGGTAAATTAATATTTGATGAATACTGCAAAAAACAGGTAACCAACGGGAAAACACCGGAATGGTTTATAGAAAAACATGGCGAAATTAAAGGTAATCAAATATATAAATTGATGTCCATTAATAAGGCTAAAGGTACATCGTCTCCTGGGTGTGTATCTAAAGTATCTCAGGAATTCTTTGATCGCTTGGATCATTATTTTAATAATTTGTTTAATACTAGATACTCCAAAAAAAATAAAGAGTCTATTTTTTATATAGACGAGATTAAAAAAACATATTCGGTGGATTATTATATAGAGGAACTTAATTTAGCTATTGAATTCAATGGCGATTATTACCACGCAAATCCAAATAAATATCATGCTGATTTTGATTTTAGCGAGTTGTCCAAGAATAGAAAAATTACAGCAAAAGATTTATGGGAAAAGGATGAAAAGAAATACCATTTATTAGAAAAATACCACGGGATAAAAACTATAGTAGTTTGGGAATCGGATTACTATAAAAATAAAAGTAATAATAAATTTTATAAAGACATTGCTAGATTATGTATAGAGAAGAAATAGAAGCAATAACAAAATTTACTAAAATAGTTTCGTGTGAATGTATAGGCGAGTTTGAAGATGAATATGTTTATGATCTGGAAATAGACGAAGAGGGTTACGATAACCAGACTTTTTTTGCAAATGACATCTTAGTACATAATTCTAATTATGTTACATTCCAGGAGGTTGTGGATTCGTGCGATTTTGAGGGTGGAGATAAGGAGCTTATACTACTTATCAACAAATATAGATTGAATGACTATCTTAAAAAATGTTTTGATATCTATTCAAAGAAATGGGGAACTGAGAATTACCAGGATTTTGAGCTTGAGACTCTTGCATTTAATGCGATATTTTTAGGTAAAAAGAAATATGTTGCTAATTTAGCTTTTGATTCAGGTATTCATACGGAGCCTTTATCACAACTAAAGTTTACTGGCGTTGAAATGATAAAAGGTGGTACACCACCATTTGTTAGAGAAAAATTAGTTTATCTCACCAGATTTATATTCTCCAAGGGTAGAAGCTTTGATCTTAGAGAATTTGTTAAGGAGTTAAAGACTATTAAGAAAGAGTTTAAGGTACAAGAACCAAAAAATATATCAGCATCTGTAAATATCAATAATTACGAAAAGTTCATACTTAATGATAGTACAGGATTCGAAGTTGGTAAGGGATGTCCAATACATGTTAGAGCATCGGGATATCACAACTACCTTCTTAACTCATCTAAATATAAGAGTAAATATTCTCTAATAAGAAGTTCAGAAAAGATCAACTACTACTTTGTAAAAACAAAATCTATAGCTGATAATAATGTTTTTGCATATCCACAGGGGACATTTCCATACGAGTTTGCTCCACCCATAGATTATGATGAGCAATTCACAAAAACAATACTTGACCCGATTAATAGATTTATCGAGGTCATGGGGTATAATAAGATTAGTCCCAATTTATTCATGATTAATGCATTATTTTAATGGGTCTCAATAAAAGATATCTTCCTGAATTAGATGTTCTTTTGGAAGGAAGAAAGAGATACGAAACCGACGATGAATTTCTTAATGCAGTTGTTGGGAAAGCTGATGTCATAATGGGATCATGTGAATCTGTGGATTATATAGATGCCCTTTACGAAGAAATACAAAAAAAATCCAATAATGGATAGGTTTCTGATAGACCTATCAGACATGGGGGAATTCTATGAATATAGGCTTCTAATGATTGAGGAGGCTGAACATATACTTTCCGATAAAAAATCATACATACAGAGTAATTTTCTACCCGATCATGCTAAGCTACTTAAAATATCGGACCTCATCGATTTTTTCATATTAGAGGGAGAGGATCTTATAGTTAGCGATCTTGCCAATATGGAAGATTCAATAAGAATTAGGATCTTTATGAAGTATAGCTCAAATAGTGAGAATCTTTATCACTAATCTATTATAAATGGTTATATCCATGGTGATATATACACTGTAAAATAACAGAAATTAATGTCATCTAAAAAAATACTTAATTTTTTCTCTTTCCTGAATGAGGCAAAGGCTGAAACCACTAAGGTTATCGTATTAACGGGTAATGTTAAAGGTAGTAAGACATCAACATCATTCAAGGAAGAATGTGAAAAAAGAAAAATAGAATGCCATATCATTGACGTAAATGATGCGGTTTTAGAAAAAGTGTATAACGGGCATCTTTTAAAAACAGAGGATGAACAAATACTAATCGAGCCCAATTCAACGGTGATTGTACCAAGGAGGGGTGTTCTTGAGAATTCATACACTAAGCAAATATTACTTTCATTGGAAGAAGCTAGATATTTCACAATAAATAGTCTGGAATCTATGGAGGCATGCGAAAATAAATTCGTTACCTCACAGATAATGGAGGAATACGGATTACCAGTTCCTAGATATTCGTTAGTACCAAACGAGGATTTTCTAGATAAGGCGCTGGAAGCAGTTGGTGGTAAATTCCCTGTCATTATGAAGCTTCTTTCTGGTACCCAAGGTATCGGAGTTTCGATAGTTGATTCTTATGCTTCACTCAAATCAGTTTACCAAACAATAAGAAAACTTGACGATACCAACGAGATTCTAATACAGGAGAAAATTAATTCAAAGTCTGATCTTAGAATACAGGTAATAATTAAGAAATTTGATCCGCTAAATCCTAATGCTGATAACTGTATCATTTTGGGATCTATGGAAAGAAAGGCAGTCGATAAGGATTTTAGAACCAATTATTCTTTGGGTGGAAGCGTTTCAAAATTTGAAATATCAGAAGAGATTAAAGACATTGCATGCAAAGCAGCAAATGCAGTTGGATGCCACTGGTGTGGAGTTGATATCATGATCGACGAGAAAACTAAGAAACCCTACATTTTAGAGGTTAATTCATCGCCAGGCACAGAAGGTATATCCAAAGCAATAGGTAAACCTATCGTTGATGATGTTATAGATTATCTAATCGACAAGGAAAACTGGGCGTACTCAAACATGGAGGTTGGATACCTTGAGAATATTAACATTCCTGGTGTTGGTTATGTTGTTGCTAAGTTTGATACTGGTAATGGTGCTAAATCATGTTCACTACAAGCTGATAGCATAGAAGAGAAGGATGGAAAATTAATATGGTCTATTGGGAAGAAAAAATTTGTTAATGATATAGTTGGTTATTCTGATGCCGAAGTTGGTAGAGATGTACACACAAGACCAATTATAGAACTAGATATTGTTTTTGACGGAATTACCATACCCTCTGTTATGATATCACCAGTGGACAGAGCAGATAAAAGCACACCATTCTTAGTAAACAGAGCTCTGATGAGAAGAATGGGACTTATAGTTAACCCCTATAAAGCATTTGTTGTTAGTAATGAGCCTGACGATAAATATAGTGTTAAACTTGCAAAGGGTGAAGCCCACGCAGGAATTGAATTTGAAAAATAATAAATAAATAATGAAAAATCTAAAAGAATTCGGTAAAATACAAGAATCCGAGCAACAAGAAAAAACTGAAAAAATCCAAGTACTTCTTTCAAGTGAGGATATGAGTGACCTTGGAAGAAAGATCTCCAAAGAGGCTTTAGCTAAAGGCGAAGCACCAGTTTCTATCTCACATTATGTAAGAAAGCTAATTAGAAAAAATCTAGGTAAAACTACTACGGATTAAATACTAGAAAAGTATTCTGAATATTTCAATACCCTGTTAGGATTTTCTATCGGGGTATTTTTTTGTTCCGTGTCTTCGTTGTCATCAGAGTCTTCGTCGTCTGAATCTTCATCCGTATCATCCGATTCGATTTCCTCCTGATCTTGAGGATCATTATACTCTTCAGGATAATCTGGCTCCGAATCAACTAGGGTCTCTTCCGTATCGTCATTACCCTCAGTATCGAATTCTTCTGTATCGTCGGGTAATTCTTCATTGTCCCATGATGCAGAACCTTCGCTTCTACCTTCTTCTTGATTCAACGAATCGCTATGTGTAGCAAATTCGTCATTTTCTAATGTGATTTTCATATTTATAATTTTAGTTAAATATATATCATATGAAAAAATTAATGGAATTTGACGACTTCTCCGACTCTGGAGATATTCTGGGTCTTAATGATATGGAAAGAGAACAGATAAAAACTTGGATACAGAAGTATGAAAAGTACTTCAATTTCCATGATAGCGGTAATTTTATGGATTCAATTGATCAGATAACGAAAGACGCCCTGGAACAGTTAGATATAGATAAATCAAAATCCGACGAGGTTCAGGACTATATCCAAAGTTTATATGATCTATCTGACGGAATATCCGTTATAATGGCACCCAATAAGGAACTAAATCTAAATGACATAGATCAGGTACAAAGATTCCAATATTAAATATAATAAGACGCTTAAACCTGGTATATCCGGTTTTTTTGCGTAAAATTTTTTTATCCCGTAATTTCCTTCTATCTTTGCAATGTAATTTTAAAATAATAATCATGGACACACAGAAATTTAATTTTAAAAAATTCGTTGGAACTTTTAAGGAATTCTTCAGTAATTTAGGGAAAGTGGCAGCTATTCTTACTGCTATTGCATCAGGTTATGCTGCATCAGAAATCTATCATCGATATGATAGCACCGTAAAAGCACACAAAATGCAGGATGCAAAAACATCCAAGGAAACATCGGTTGCGATTAATGAAAGAGGTGAGCTAATGGTTATTAATAGGGGATCTGGTACTTATCAGATGTTTGATAATCAGGTAGGCCGGACCATCTTTAATCTTTACGCATCAAAAATATATTTAGAAAGAAAACAATAAGACTATGTTTAGAGCAATTTTCACTTTATTAGGTGTATTCATGCTTGGAACATTATCATTCTTCTATTTTGAAGTTAAAAATGAAGAATCGGATACACTAAAGGCGGGGAAGATAACAACTGACTCGCCGCCATGTCTGCAGATGCATTACTTTATAGAAAAGTATGCTGATGAGTATGGTATCCCAAAAAATTATGCCTATGGTATAGCTTGGAAGGAAACCAGATACAGTGGACCTTTCCATTGGGATTATGATCCACAACAAACAAGCTGTGTTGGAGCATTAGGACCAATGCAAATTATGCCAGCAACAGCTGGAATGATGTGGAAAGGAATAGATATAACTAAGGAACAATTAAAAAGCGACATCGAGCTAAATGTTAAGACCAGCATGAAGCTACTTCGCCACCTATATGAGAGGTACAATAATTGGAAGCTAGTTTTCGGAGCATATAACACAGGTAGACCAATGGTTAACCAATATGCCATGGATGTTTATAACTATAAGATAAAATAAAATGTTAAAACTTTTACTATTAGCAGCAATAATAATAATTGCAATATGGCTTTCATTACCTGACAATAAAAAGAATCCCTAATCGGATTCTTTTTATTTATTTGAGTATAAGTATAATTAAATATTAATTAATGACACCAACCAAAGCACTTTACGTCGACTGGCATTTACCTAGAAAAAATTCAGGACGGAATACTCCGTTTAGAAAGGCATGGGAGATAGCGATGATAATAAGAACAACCTATTTTTCTAAGCATATAAATGGTCTTTCACCTGTTCTATATTGTGATAAGGATATTTATGATTACTATGAAAGCATAGATCTATTAAAACATTTTGACGAGGTTCATCCCATACTTCCCGATTCTGTTGATTTTAATCCAAGCGTATTTTGGGCTGCGGGAAAATTCTTTGCAATGCTGCATTGTGACGAGGATTTTTTAATGATGGATCTCGATGCTGAGGTGAGATTTAAAATTGATTTTGATAATGCCGATGTGTATTGTGCACACATGGAGGATGTATCGGAGGATGATGTTTACTTCTATCCAAATCCGGTATATCTCGAACCAAAGGATACTCTGGGTAATAAGTATGGTATAGAATGGGGAGATCTTGCATGTAACACAGCTATTCTTGCGTTTAAGGAGCTATCACTAGCTAAGGAATATGCTAGTTCGGCTTTGGAATTTATTCGAAGCATAGACTCTATAAATCCAGCATTTGAGAAAGTTGCCTATATACTTTTGGCTGAACAAAGATTCCTGTATGAATTTACGAGATCTAAAAAATTAAAATTAAAAACCCTGATACAGGGCAAATATATTCCCAGTGCATTAAAAAACGGAGCGGCATTTATAAACTCCGATGTTGATGCTGTCGGGGAGAGAGGATTTCTGCATGTGTGGGGATTCAAGGTCGATATACACGGAAATGAGGAAGCGGAGCAATCATTTTTTGGATCTCTGATAACGTCCAGACTAAATCTAAAGGATGATATAGTTGGATCTGTTTCCAAAAACTATGACCTCCACGTGAATACATAGTAGGTTGGATGATAATAAAAATACGGAATTCTTTTTATTCGTTAAGAAATTTTCGGATGATATGGGCATTAATATAAATGATGTTCTAATGAATGATGGATTAATAAAGATACTCGAAAAAATGTTTACGGAAAGAGGAAACAAAAAAGAATAAGTATCATTTAATAAACATATGGGGCTGACCAGGTATTGATTGGCAGCATTAGTTCTTTGAGATGCAGGCAGAGTTAGTATTGGAAACTCTTAAATAACCTATACAACGCTTTAAACGGCAAAACAAATGTTTGGGATACCATCAACCAGTTTGGTGCTCCCGTAGCTCAAGTTGAGTTCGCAGTAGCGGCTTAACCGTCGGGTCTCACTTACCTAGGAACAGAAAGGTGAAAGCGGGAAAAAGGGTTAACAGTACCACAATCCGGCATTCCATCAGTAACCCTGAAATACCATTAAGATCGCTGTTAATGGGTGCCAAATGGAAGTCTAGTTCACGATAAACCGAACCATTAAAATAAGGGAATCGTAAATTTTGTCAATTTAGAAAAATTGTCTAAGCCTGTGAATGAGTCCTTAGGGTTAACTGAGCAAGACGCGGGTTCGATTCCCGCCAGTTCCACTGACGCTATTTCGTACTTTAGTTTGGATATATAATCTAAACTAAAGTATAGAAATGCCAAGAAAGAAACATAAATACCACTACATCTACAAAATAACTTGCACCAAAACCAAAAGATATTATATTGGAATGCACTCAACCGATAAACTGAATGATGGTTACATGGGAGGAGGAAAAAGAATAAGAAATTCGATAAGAAGGCATGGCAAGGAAGCACACACCAAGGAGATTTTGGAATATTTTGATGACAGGGAATCATTAAGAAACAGAGAGATTATATTAGTTAACGAGGATCTATTAAATGATCCGATGTGTATGAATTTACAACCCGGAGGTGGAGGCGGAATAATAAACGAAACACATCTAAAGGATTTTTGTCAGGCTGGAAATAAAGCATTCATCGAGAAACTAAAAGACGATGACTATAGGAACAGATTTATCGAGAGCACAAAGGAAGGAAGGGAAAGGGGGGTTGCTAAAGCCAAAGAACTCTATGAAAAGGGTGCATATAGGCTGGACACTTTTAAAGGCCGAACACATACGCCAGAAACGATTTTAAAGATGAAAGAATCAAAGAAATCACACGGGGAGGGGAATAAAAACTCCCAGTTCGGAAAGAAATGGATAAGAAATTTGGAAACAATGGAATGCATAAAGATAGACTCTTCTGAGTACGAAAAGTATGTAAGCTTAGGTTGGGAATCCGGAAGATTTCCGGATTCCGGTGGATCTTCTGTTAAACTAACCGAATCTCAAATCATTGAAATAAAAACTATGTTATTTAAAAATGTTAAAGTGACCGAAATAGCTAAAATTTTTCAAACATCGATAACGACCATTAGAAAAATAAATCGAGGTGATATCTGGAACCATGTTAATATAAACAGATTGGATTAAAACATAAAATTATATCAAATAATGGATTTTAATGAAACAAATCTGTGCAATTGATATATAAAATTAAATTAAAATAAAAACACTATGACATTAATTATTATCATCTTGATTGTTGTTAGTTTGTTAGTAATCTATGGAATTACTGATAAATTGGTCTCACCAAAAGAAAAAGCTGAAGAAACTATTGAGCACGGGATTAAAAAATTAAAACCTTCTAAACCAGCTAAAAAGAACAAGCCTGCTATAAGTCCGGCTACACCAGGATCGGGAAACCCTTTTGGTAAAATTGAATCACCTTCCGCATCAGTTGTTACGGAGCCTGTTAAAATTGCACCTAAACCTAAATCTAAAAAAGCAGCTGCTAAGAAATCTAAAAAGCCAAAAAATGATGGTGATCAGTTATTACATAGCTAATTAACTAGAAGCCATTACAAAAAATCTTATTCTAATTTTAGAATGAGATTTTTTTTTGCTAAATTTTTTTATACCGTTAATCCAGATTACTTTTGGAGAAACATTAATAAAAATAGATATGAATCTTAGAAGAACACGAAAAAGAATTAAGATCACCTTTGCCAAGTTCAATAGAGCTGTAACTAAGAGTTTTTGGAAAATTAGTGCTTCCAAAAGTAAAAATGACCGGATGGTTATAAAGATCGTCGGAACTCTATTACAGAATAATGAGACCAGTGTACACTATGCACCTAATTCTTCCAGAATCTATCTTCACACAAAAGATAGAAAGTATATAGTTTCCTTCGATCGTTATTCAATTAAGATCACTAACCATAGATTCTTTTTTAGCACAAATCTTCGTGATCCTGTTGGTGACGAGCTTATAAAATTGGCCACCGATAGATTAGAGAAAGATCTTATGAAGCTGGATGCTGAAGTTAATTATAACGAGGATACCTTTCTGAACGAGGTTTATTCCACGGTCAAGAGAAAAAATAGCATTTCGTTAGCAAGCAAAATTCGTGCAGCAGCTAAGGAAAAATCCATAGGAGATATCTACAAAAGCGAATTCTTTAATATACCATTACCAATAGAAAAAATAGAAGCAAATTGAGAATAGCAGTAATTGCACACGATAACAAGAAGGCTGACATGGTTGCCTTCATAATGAAGAGATTGAATTTCTTTTCCGGAGTAGAAATAGTTTCAACCGGTACCACAGGTCAGCATATAGAACATGCAGGTTTGGATGTAGATAGGAAAAAATCAGGACCAAGAGGTGGAGATGCACAGATAGCAAGTGAACTTGTCGATGGTAAGATAGATGCCGTTCTATTTTTCATGGATCCGCTAACTTCGCATGCTCATGAGGTTGATGTACAGATGCTTCTTAGACTATGCAATGTTTACAATATACCAATAGCTACAAATTATGCAACCGCAAAGCTACTGGTTGACTCGATAAAAATTAATATAAAGGAATGATGATAATATTTCAATCATTCGGTTGTCATGAATATTTATTTTTTTGTAAAAGATGAAATATAAAGCTTTCTTTCCGATAGAATTCATATAAACCAAAACAATGAAAACATTCTTTAAACCATCTGAGGCAATTAAATGGACCAAGGAGAGATTATTTAACCATGGTTACACTGTTAAAACTGAAAAGTGGCAGGGTATAGATTCACCTGATGACATGTGGGAAGTAATGAATCACTCATTCCAATTTTTCACACCACATACAATTGATGAGTTAGTAAGTGAAATTAGGCCTAATATTCCTTGGGCTGACGATCATTTCCAGGAAAGAATCGGAGGACTTCCTCTGAATCCACCACCGTCCCATGAATGGTGGCCTTATGCACAAAAGAATAATGAGCAATTTGGTGGACATGCCAAATTCTCACACACATACCCAGAAAGAATATGGCCAAAGTTTGTTTCCGAAGAACCAAATAGCAAATTATCAGGTATCAGATTCGATTATGGTGATTTCGGCGATGTTATAAATCTGATACAAAGAGAACCTTTCACCAGACAGGCATTTTTACCGATATGGTTTCCTGAAGACACAGGTACTGTTCATGGCGAACGTGTACCCTGTACAATAGGTTACCATTTTATAAGACGTGGTGAGAATTTGCACATTGTTTATTATATTAGATCATGCGATTATATAAGGCATTTCAGAGATGATGTTTATATGGCTTGCAGAAAGCTAATGTATGTTTTAGATACATTAAAGGAAAGAGATCCGGAAAGATGGGATCACGTTAAACCCGGATATTTTGCGATGCACATAATATCACTGCATTGTTTTAATAGCGAAAAGGGAATATTAAAACAATCAAATTTATAATATGGAGGACACAAGAAATTATATCATCGAAAGAATGATCACCATCGGGAAAGAAACACCCAATGATTTCGAATTTGGTAATAAGATGCGAGTCTTAATAAAAGAAATATCGGAAAAATCCGATCGGTCCGTAGAGGAGATAGAAAAAATATAATACAACAAGAAATAAAATTATAATATGAACATAGAGGAAAGAGAATTCAAAGTCATAAGAGAACCATCGGATAGTCTAAAGCTTCACTATGAAAAAATGTACGGAAGAAATCAGAACAAATTCATAAGAAGATCTAAACTCGATATGAGTCATCTTGGTAAAGAATTTTTACACGAGGATAAGGTTTTGAAATTAATCGGATCAGTAGATGCTTTACTTATGTTGGTTGTCGACGTTAATGATAATAAATACTACAGAATCCATTCTGATATAGTAACGGAGGGTATATTAAATAAAATATAAGGTTTGTTAGAATATTACGTAAAATCATATGGTCCTAAGTCTCATATAGCTGTATGTGAAATTATATCAATGTTTGGTATAGAAATACTAACAGATTCTTTCGGAGATATTGAATTGGACGGATATTATGGATTCTTTCACATTAAAAGCGATAATGAGGGATTCGATATACTATCAGACTTCCCCGAGGTTACAACAGAAATTCCACAAGGAAAAATACTTCGATAATAAAATTAATAACCTCTTTTTTTAATCTTTCATTAGGGAGCCTTGTGATATATAGTACAATTACATCTTTTGGGAGTTGGGCAAAATTAACCAAAGGAAATAATGGACGAAAAAGATACAACACAAACGCTTCTGATGAAGCAGATATTAGACGAGCTATCTCGGCTAAAATCTAATATGCCTAATGGTGAGCTTAAACACCTGCAGGATGGAATAGAAGGACTTAGATTGGATCAGAAATCACTTAAGGATGATATCTCAGATATCAAAAAGAAACTGCTAGATCCTGATGACGGGGTTATCGTTAAAGTTAACGAAAACACCAAATTCAGAATCCAGGAGGAAGACAGGTACGAAGACTATCTGCAGTTCAACAGCGACATAAAGGAATTAAAAAATTGGCAAAGTGGCGTAAATAAAGCGCTATGGATACTATTTGCTGCAATAATAGCTATTTCACTTAAAGTTATATTTGGGGTTGGCTAGAGCCCTTTAAAATTAAAATAAATCATGGAAGAGGGATCCTTTAAAGAATTTATGGATCTGAAAGATCAGAATCATCTTTTCTTGGGTGATTTAATCTATAAAAAGGTGAAGTATGCCATACTAGAAAACCTCGATAAAGCTGTACTTTTCACCATGTTCCCGGGAGATTCTGATTCTAGCTCACAGGGCGTTATATTCACACTCAATAAGGAACAATTTCCCCAATTTTTAAATAGTTATCTGAGAAGATGCGAATTAGAGGAACTATATGAGGTGTGCTTAGAGATATTGGATCTCTATGAACTTTCAGCCTAACTTTTACACATATAACGTGAAGATGAAAAAGGAGGATAAAAAAGTATACGATTCCGCATTATCTGATTATTCAATTATAATTAGAAATGGTGGAAATTCACTAGACCAGATTAAAGATTGCATAAAGGTACTCGAATATTTTGAGGACTATGAAAAATGTAAGGATCTACTTGAAATATTAAAGGCATATCAGGCTAAAAGAAATAATAGCGAAACGGGATTAAATCCGGATGGAAAGAAAACTAAATAGACAGATTTTTGAAAATGCAATAGAGAGCATGAAGAAATACGGCAAAGACAGTATGATGTCACCCCGTATATTTTCTAAGCGCCATGGCATTAAGAATTCATTGTTGGTTTACTATGAGTCCACAGAGGAATTTGAAAAATGTAAATTTGTCATGGAGTTTTTTACTGAACTAGAAACACACATAATAGAGATGTCGGATAATGAATCAGTTGGCGCAACTGGTGAATTTGAATTAATTAAATAACAATGTAATACTATATAAATAAAGGTTTGGGATTAATTCTGAAACCTTTATTTTGTTGATAGATATAAATATAACCATAACCATTAAAGAACATAATAAATGAAGTTTGAAGAATTAACACCTGAACAAATTTCAGATCTCTCGGAAATTTATTGGAACCGTAACTTAGCATGGGACGAAAGAATGAAACAGCTAAGCCAATATTTGGGAAAATCTGAAAGAACAGTTCAAAGTTGGGTCTCAAAGTTGGGCATCACTGAAAAGTCTATACAAGAATCACCTGAATTAATAAAAGCAAAGGAGAGAAAGTTTAATAAAAGAAAGAAAAGATTTATTATAACTTGGGCTCAAAATGACACACCGGTCCACAATGCTTTTGTTTCTAATATAGAGGAGTATGCAAAATTTATAAATGCTGATATCCACGTAATAGCGGGAAGATATAAAAATCCAACCTCGGTATTTAGTGATCAGGCATATGATACATGGTCTCCACGAATATCACAATATCTGGATGCTAATAGACATGAAGTTCATAAACATATGTGGATCATGTCTGATGTTAAGATCCAACCAACCGCAGTAGATCCTATGACTGGACTACAGGGTATGAGCGGGATTAATTCATGCGTATTTGGATCACCAAGGGTTCATATGGAAACTATTCCTGTACTAGAGGGAAATATGCCAAAGATGATGATGTCTACAGGAGCATGTACAGTTAAAAATTACACAGATTCCAAATCGGGTAAAAAAGGGGAGTTCCACCACACGTTAGGATTTGTTGTTGTCGAGATAAAGGATCAGACTATATTCTTTGCCCGCCAGGTGACTGCAACGGATGACGGCGATTTCTGCGATCTTTACAATAAGGTTACTTATGATTATGATAATGATATGAGCTCGGTTACTAAGATCGAATCAATCTCAGCTGCAATACTAGGAGATCTACACTATGGTCAGCATGATGAACGGGTTATTGAAAAAACGCTAGATCTTTTTAAAATCATAAATCCAGAAAACGTTGTATTGCATGATGTGTTTGATGGATTATCTATTAATCATCACGAATCGAAAGATCCATTCATACAATACCAAAGAGAACTCGAAGGAACAAACTCGTTAAGGGGTGAAGTTGATTCGATGCTAGATGGGTTAAAGGATTTTGAAGATTATAATGTAACAATAGTTAGAAGTAATCACGACGATTTTTTAGACAGGTGGCTAAAAGGAACCGATTGGAGGAAGGCTACGACAATGAAGAATTCCATAGAATATATGGAGTATAGCGCATTGATACTTAAAGGAGCAGCACCAAATGGAGTGATACCCTACTTAATAAATCAAAAATATCCTAAATTCAGGACATTAGGTAGAAGCGATAGCTTTGTTATAAGCGGATGGGAACTTGGACAACACGGTGACATAGGATCCAGCGGGACTAGAGGTTCTTTATTGCAATTTAGAAAACTAAACACAAAAATAGTGGTTGGACATTATCACTCTCCCGGAAGAAGAGACGGTGCTTTAGCTGTTGGTACTTCAACCAAACTTAGAGTAAATTATAATATCGGACCCAGTGGATGGCTTCAGTCACATGTTATAATACACCATGACGGTAAAGCACAGCACATTAATTTCATCAGGGGAGAATACACAACTTTAAAATAATAAAAATAATGATAATAAAAAATAATCCGCCTCTTCTTCGCGAGCTAAAGTTTATAGCTGGTGTTGACGAGGTGGGCTGAAGGCAGAGGATGTCTTAGCGGACCGGTTGTTGCCGCTGCTGTAATATTACCCGATGGATTTAGCGATCCGCGAATAAAGGACAGCAAAACAATAAAGAGCCCTAAAAAAAGAGAGGAGCTAGCAAGATTGATCATGGACAATGCCATAGCATGGGGTGTTGGTGCAAGTTCACCTCAGGAGATAGATCAGATAAACATACTTCAGGCAACGTTTCTAGCCATGAGAAGAGCTATAGATGCTTGCTCAGAAAAGCCAGATTTCTTATACATTGA
>Ga0114969_10000832_pt1 | contig 26559 bp, 27 predicted proteins | sample M_130807_MF_Meta_FD_87316 | JGI IMG/M metagenome (GOLD analysis project Ga0114969, IMG submission 87316) | Freshwater microbial communities from Lake Montjoie, Canada to study carbon cycling - M_130807_MF_MetaG | ecosystem: Environmental > Aquatic > Freshwater > Lake | place: Lake Montjoie...
ACGGGCTGAGTTACGGGCTGAGTTACGGGCTGAGTTACGGGCTGAGTTACGGGCTGAGTTACGGGCTGAGTTACGGGCTGAGTTACGGGCTGAGTTACGGGCTGAGTTACGGGCTGAGTTACGGGCTCAGAATTTTCCTCTTCTTCATCTTCATCCTCTTCGTCATCTTCATCCTCTTCTTCATGGTCGCTCTCCGTGGTAGAAAGATATTCCCGTAAAATACTCTTTACAGGTAACATTAAACGAATACCCTGATTAATCCCATCTTGGATAAGGGCTTCAATTTGCCTCATGTTTTTTTGTCTATCAATCGAAGAGTTTGTTGTTGAAAAAAGATATGTGTTTGACCAGAGAAGACGTGCACACTCTATAAGTGTTTTATGCAAATAGTGTTCCAACTTTGGAATAGTAATCTGTAGTCTTTTTTGCTTATTTGTCAATCGAATAGATGAAAGGACCTTTGTATGTGCTACAAAAACGGCTGTCAGTAGTTCTTCCAGATAGTCACACTGCGTACCCATTGATATGTTCTGTGTTTCACGCTGAACTTTATCGTGATTCCATTCTGAAATTCCCTCCAATAATATTTGAAAACTCAAAAGGTGCTTTTTAGGTTCTGATTCACGCTCTTTTGCAGTCTCTAGAAGCTTTAAAAAAAAGGAAAATAATGGTGGCGCTAAAAATTGTGAAAGTTGACGCGTATACTCACTTTTTGCTTCGGCATATACGCCAACACTATCACCAGAATAATCCATACTAATATAAGATTTTAGCTTATTGAACGTTTTCTTTACGCATTAAATATTTTGCCAATTGAATCCAAGGAGACGAACCGCTGCCAATTGCACGCAATACTTCGATAAGTTCTTTTGAAAGGATTGTTGAATTTAAAACGAACGAATTAATAATTGCAAGGGGGTCACCTCCTGCCCTACGAAGATCCGGAATATCTTTAAATTGTATAGTACTATAATTATTTGTTAATTGTTTTATTAGACCATAATGGATAGACCTATTATAATTATTCCGTAAACGAAAAGATATATCAGTTTTCATATAAATAACGGAGCAACGTGACAAAATTGGTAAAGACATTTTCCAAAGTTCTCTGACTTCTAAAGCACAAACAACATTTGAAGATGCAGTTTCTAGAATTCGTCTAAGAAACGCTTGTGCCTCTTGTGTCAAATCGTCTGCACCTTCTATCCATACAAAATGTGGTTCACAGGAACGCACCTGCTGATGTAAAATTTCACGCCCTTCGCGTAAAGAGCGGTCTGCACGCGCATTCCAGCGAAATATTCTGGCGGAATTTGCAGATGCTTCCTCCTTTATCCAATGCGACTTTCCCGTGCCAGGTTCACCACATACCAGCAGTGCACCTTTCCATGGACACCTTTTTAATGATTGAGGCATTCCTATAGCATGTAAAATGCTTCCTATTTAGACCTACCATGATGTGCATAAAATAAGTACCCCCTTTAGGGGCTACTTATTTTATGCCTACATCACTACTGTAGGCATAAGGGCTAAGTTAGGTACACCACAAGGGTGTATCTAACTTAGCCCAGATGCCGGTATGCGTAAGATCCAGTACTCGACGGTGGTAAAATATAAAATTGAATATTTTGAGATGTTCCTAAAGGTTAGTCATGTGCTCAGTACGAATATTTTCGTGTATATATCTCAAAATCAGTGAAATATTTTGTAGAAAGTCTGCGCCAAAAGTGCCGCCTGTAGAATCCATTGAACTTACTGCGATTTCTTCACCAGAAGAATCCGCGTATGAAATTAAACCCCCATTCCCTTTACGAATTAAAATTCCATCAGATTAAGTCGTGAACGGTGACTTTTTCAAGCAAGAACCGTTTAGATTGTTTCTAGAACTTTCGCATAGATGGCCTCATCATGCTCTGCATTGCGGCTCAGGTCCTGTGTATCAAACAGCGGATTTGAATGTATTCCAGCCAGAATCTCTCGCTGATTGCGGATGACGTTCACATCCTGCTGTAAAGGGACTTTGTAGCGGACCTGACCAATATCCCCCACACCTGTAGGTATACCAACAACGCGATTCACAGCATCGGCGCGATCATTTACACTATCGGCATCCAGGCGACGCGTAGTCTGTTTGATTTGTCCATCGAAAATGGCCAGAGCCCCTCCGTTTCCGTGCATCGGGTTACGACCTTTGGCTATTTGCTGCTTATTCGGATTCAGCCGCATATTATAGGCGGAATCATGACTCGTGAAATCCTTATTAATAGAATTCGGCGTACCGAAATAATCGGATTTTGCCGATATCTGCGACTTTTGAGTGGGACGCGCAATATCATCCGGGTCATATACCCTGAGTTTTGTGGGGCCGTCTGCAGAGGCCGCAATACCCATATAGTTCCAGTCAATCGTCCCTTCCTTGACTGTCGTGCGCGCAACATCGTTCGGGTCCCAAACAGTCACTGCTGGCGCACCTCCAGCAAATCCAACAGGCGTTCCCGTTTGCCGAATATTGCCCGACATCTCTTCGCGGCGAGTGGGGCGCGCATCATCGTTATAGTGAACTGTCACTGAGCCCGTATCGGCAGGAACCAGATTCAGACCCATCGTGCGCTCGCCTGTGAGATTGCGCTCATTCGGCCGGATTTCAATAGAGGAGCGCCCATAGTCACTCTCGGGTGCCTCTGGGTTATTTGTATAATAGGATGTCATATCCGCATTACGGAAACCTGCTCCGCCGTATTGCTGCGTCATAGGGACATGATACGAGCCTGTGACGTAGGATTGGCCCGCATCCTGTGCACCCGCCGTTCCGAAATTCTCCACGGAGGTTTCGGGGCGAGTCACGTGCTTCATGACTTGGACGGGGCGTGTAGCCCCTTTTATTACATCACCAGTCGTCACAAGTAGCCGCTCGCCATGCTCATCAATATAGAACTTGTCCGGGCGATACTTGCGAACTTCGCCAGGATTTTCTGCCGCGCCTCCGATGAAATGTTGACCGGGAACAACAGGTTGCGCATACGTCAGTTTCGGATTATCGGCAGTGCGCAGGTCATCGGTCTTGCGTATGGCCCCCATCATGTATTCATTTACCTCCATTTGCTGGAAACCACCCTTACCTGTTGTTCCAAAACCCTCATTTACGGCCGGAGCCACACGTGTCGGTTCGAATGGTTTTTCTCCTGCGCGACTGCGCGGATTGTTCATACGGCTCTGGACAAAATCAGAGCTGGATTCCATTCCGAAAGGGTTTCCATATGGAGCCCTTGCGGAATCAAACATCGTTTCCACCTCTTTTTTCTTGATTTGGAGTGTACCTGCGCCCACGAAATTGTCCAAAATCCCAGTGTTTTTATCAAAATCCACGTTCTGTTTCACACGGCCTCCGAAAAATGGAACCATATTATTATGTGTAAAATCAGAGGTCTTGACATTCATGCCCATTAATTCACTGTAAGTTGCGTCTTTTAGAATACGACGACCCTGTTCATCTGTAGTGATTGTGCCATATGATGGTGTATCCTCTATACCTCCCTGATTCATCATCACTGTTTCAATAGTATTATTGGGCGCAGCAGGTATGGGGTTCTGCGTACTTCTAGCATCCGAAAAAACAGCATTAATGTATTCTCCCTGTAATTCCTCTGGACTCGGCTCAGAAGGAGGCGGCTCTGTGGCCATGAGGGTATTGAACGTCGGAAACCGTATTCCACTTTGAAATGACTCTGTATCCTTTGGTTTTCCGGAAAGTTGTGTAACAACATAACCGAGTCCAGTTAATACAAATAATGCAGCGGCCTCCATTCCTATTTGGACTTCTGGAAAGATTCGCACACTTTGACGGCCGATTTTAATGCGTTTTACACAATTCCTTATCAAGATCCCTTGACGGAATAAAAAAGTCGAATGGTGTTTCATATGTGAGTTGCGGTTGGTGAGGAAGGGGAGTCCACCGATTCCATCCAGTTGAGCGCAGAGTACACGGAGGATTGTGTAGGCGATTGAAGACCATCGGAAAGGACTCGTCGGGTGCGGACGTATAATGTTTCTTGTTCATCTTATTTGTTTCGGGATTGTAGAGCGCCGTGTCGCATCTTACACGGCTGCTGAAACGGTTAATACCTTTGAGGTCGGACTCCACGTCAGTTTTCCACTGGCCCTGTGGCCAACTGTTGCCGCTGTGCTGGAGACGAACGGTCGCATCGACAGGGAATGTGGTCGGACAATTCGCATCCGGAGGGTTCGCGTAATATTTCAGAGCGTAACTGGTGATGCGCATGTCGTCCTCCTGGTGAAAATCGTCAAAGCGGGGGCGGGTCAGAGCCTGTTGTTTTACAGTAAGGCTCGTCATCTACTTCTTGTATGTTATCTTTTATAAAATTATGATGATATGATGGCCAAGAGAACTGATAAGGTGTAAAATGGAATGGTATGTTTGGGCTATACCATTATCTTCCGAAAAACAGTATGTCTTGTTCATATAACCGTAGATGTATAAATAGACAGTAAGAATGAATGTAAGAATAATCATAAAACAGGTAAAAGCATGTTTCGCACACATTTTCTGGAATAACAGATATGCTCCGTAAATTACAACGAGCAAAATTGCGATTTTATCAATAAGATTCGTATGAATAGTATCGTTGTTATGAACGATGAGAGATGTGATTGTGAGAACAAGGAAAAAGAGCGCATACAAATAATATTTATTTAAAAGGCGACGAGAGCGTTTGTCAGAAAAAACAGGGACGAAAATATTAATGGGTTTGATTGTATCATAGGTTTGTCAACTATTCTACTTCGATTAATACTTTTCAGGCCGGACACAGACTTCGTTGCGGAACGGCTTCGGGCCAATCACGGACGGATAGGCCCAGAATTGCGCTCTAGCGAGGGGCGTCGTCTTCGTCTCAATTACCACATGCTGTTTCGGGTTTCTACGAACAATGAGAGAGCCGGTGTTCGGCAGGTGTTTTCTGGCAGCCGAATCGGAGTTGGGGCGAGTCGTTCCACGTAGATCGGACTCAATATCAGCCATAGAGGACCACGCAACGTAGTGATTTCCGCCGTGGAGACCGACTTGGACTTCATTCCCACCGACGAGGCCGAGCATATGTTGGGTGGGTTTTGGGTGTACGACTTCTGTTTTAAGACGGTCAAAACTTTGCGGGTTTTCGTAATTGTCACGGTCATTTGCCGTCTTATTCACTGAGTCGTAGGCCTCGGATAAGGATGCGAGCATTCTACCTAAGGACTTTTTAAAAAAGGACTTTTTAGAAAAAACTCCCCAAAAACGAAGGACTTTTAGAAAAGTCCCCAAACACTGCTTGGTTTTTGGGGACTTTTTTCTAAAAAGTCCCCAAAAAGTCTGGACAGGCTGCCCCCCCTTTAGCAGTTCACATCTCGAATATATGCACGGCTTGGCAGTCCTCCACGCACCCATCCAGGCGCCGCATCCTCCGTGATGAGATTATTCGGATTCTGGATATTCTGTTTCAGATTCGGAATCATAGGTGTAAATACACCGTCAAACTGCTGCTCAGAAACTGTCCCGCACTCCTTTCCTTGGCGCACCTGCTCACTGTGTAACAACAGACTCTCCACATCTGCGTTTCCACGACCACCGCCCATATAAGGCACACCCAAAAAGGGGCGCGCCTGCGGCCGAATCAGGCATCGGTTATTCTTAAATTCCGGTTGATTGCGAAGAACAGAGTCGGAGTCAATGGCTGCATTGTTGAATCCGAATCCTTCCCGGGGATATATTAAAAACTGCTCAACGGCCAGCGGATTCACTTCCTTCGCATCGGGAACAAGATTGCGAGTTACATATTGTCCGGGACCCACTGACTGCATATAATACTGCTGTATTCCGCACGTGTCATCCCGAGTTTTTGTTAGGCGATTAATCTCCATCCTCTCTGCCATACTGTTTGATATTTATTTCATCCAATACGATAGATGAAAGAAAACCAAGCCAAGAAATTCTGTCGCTGTATTAAATCCGTAAAAAAGACTGTGAAAGTTCGTCGAGGTTCCACTACAGAAGGAGCTGCTATCGCAATATGTACAAAGTCTATGCTCCAACGGAAAGGGCGCACATTGAAGCGTATAAAATGTGCTAAGCCTAATGGACCAAAACTCAATACTCAGAAACTCAAGTAACGTATACCGGTAGACCATTGTTCAGCGGCCTAAAGCAGCGACTGCCTTGTCAAGCCCGGAATCACTTCCAACATACGGCGAAGGATAGCGATTGACGACTGCAGACTCCAATGCTGCAATCCGCTTTCCTGCCGCTACATCCCGCGGAGATGATCCGGGACCAGTCACAGAACTTCCATCAACTGTAAATGTATTATCCTCGTTCAACCAGGGTAGTGCGCCACCATCTGTTCCTGGTAAGCACGCCGCCGAATTCCCCTCCTTACAGGTCTTAAATGGTATTCTATACAACCAATTCTGATACGAATTCATATCATTTGGAATACTGGTAGAGGGCATAGTGACCCATTGACGCTGTCCTTGGTTTCTTCCAAATACATCGGTAGGGTCAGCATAAAACTCTGTCTTGAAAAAATCACTCAACGTTGTTTGTACTAGAGGGTCCAACACTGAATTCGCTGCCGGACGGCTAGGGTTGTATTTCAGTTCATCTATAAGGACATTCATAAAAGGGTTTGCAGAAGTCGGTTGCGTGGCCTTCGGTCCACATTCAAAGGCCTTCTTGGAATCACCCACACACTCTACAGGCATGGATTGAACTCCTTCATTATTTTTACCAATAACGTCTACGTCAGGGATATCTGGCATTAATGGGTCAGAAGACTTTGAATATAAGGATGGCCTGTTCTGGAATCCTTCATCCCGCTTCGTAAGAATATTTAAAAATATAAGAATAGATTGCCCACTCACGAGTAATGCTAATAGCAATGCAATAACTACGGGAATATCTGAATGTAGTTTGGAAGTTGCGAGATATCCGACCCCCATAAAAAGCACAAACACCAGTACAATTTGATTCAACCGATCGCTCACACAATACGTGTAATCAGTTGGAAATATGGGTGTATGAAGAAAAATTCTGGGACTCTGCCAGAAATATGGATCACATAATAGTTTACTAGGCATCTGGAAACTCTCTATCTCTTACCTGCCTTTTTCGCCTCCAACTTCTTTCTGAGTCTTGCGCGAACAGTCGAAAGACGTGTACTTTCGCCAGAATTTGGCATGACATCTTCGTCATTGCTCCCTCCCCCAAACATCGTCTTAAAAGAACTCATTAACTCCACAAAAGCAGGGTGTGACTGAAACTCCTGCATAAGTGACTCGGCCTCAGCAACGAGTTCCTGGGGTCGGAGTTCTCCTCGCTGAACCTTCTCCTGTAGGCGTTTTGCAATACGAGCCATCGCTGACTGTATCATTTTTGGATTTCCCATAGACCCCTTCATTAGAATTTCAAAGGCGCGCGCCGGGTCACGCTCACATGCCTCCATATCCTCCTTAGTAAATCCAAAGTCCTCGGGGCGGAACTCGCGGACCATTTCCTCGGCCAATTTCGCAAGTTTTCCTTTGAGGAATTTTTCTGGAAGAGGTGGTAGTGTTTCCCCTTTCGTTCCAAAAACAGAGAAGAACTTCTCGGACAATTTATCGAAATCAATATTGCTCATTGCGGCTCTAGCCTCACGCATTACGCGGTCTGCCCACTCCTTTGTAAAAGTTTCACCGTCTGCGCCACTATGAAAAGCGACACATAGATTCAGAATAGAAAGATACTCAAAGATGGCCGTGCGGCTTTTCTTTCCAGTAGTCTTCCACAACTCATCCAAAATGGTAACACCAGGAAGAATTTTACCCGGAGTTTTCTCCATTGCGGACTGCGTGAGATTGCGCGTATGAAAGAACACTTCCATCCTGTATTTCGTTGAGCGCTCCTCTGCGGGAATTGCAAGAGCGGCCTCCAGATCACCCTTAAGTTCCGGGTAGGTTTCCAAAAGGTCCGCTGCAAATTCCTCGTACTTCTTCCCAAACATGTCAGAAGTTTCAGCCGTATTCATTCTTACTATACATAGGAAGAATGATTGCGGTATATTTAGCGCACAAAACACATCAAAACGGCAACTTCGCAGCCCGAGCCCGTTCACACAAAATACACAACACCTGTAAATATTTCCAAATCACTTCCTGGTTGTCAGCAGTCATTGTGTTCCAATGCTTATCAAAGATAGTAAGAGCCGGTGACATTTCGTTGAAATGTGTCGTAATCTTTTTACGTGCGTATTGAATAATAGCATCTGCATCTTTATCTTTAATAATATCTCGAAGGTCCTTGAACACATGCTCATAAAATAAGTCTAGAATCAGTTTTGGATTGATAAGTTTCGCACCACGAATCGCCTCCAAACTTAGTTTGATTTCACGCTCCTCAGGATAGGTTTCAGAAAGCTGCTCAAAGAAACGAATAAGCTGTGTGTTAAAAGCACCTAGCGCAGACATGCCTCTTATATTTAAGATATAGTAAAACTTTAGACCAATATGCGCGTCGCCTCCGTCTAAATTGCTCTTGCAGGTCCACGAGGCGTTCCCAAATCCCGCTCGCGCTGATATGCCTCCATTTGCTTATCAAATAACTCTTCCTTTTTAGACTTTTTCCTGCCGGATTCTATTCCTGTATTGTAGGAATTCTGTGAACGGTCGCCCGGACTCGCCCCGCCATTCAAAAAAGAAAATGCACCAGGAATGGTTTCACCACCGTTCCCTTGCGTCGACGTGTCTACATCCAGACCACTATAGCCGAAGCCCTTTGAAAAACTAGATTGCTCCTGCACGTTCCAGGGATCCGGCTCACCGCCTGCTCCAGCAACTGGGGTCGGCACACCAGCATTCTTTGATATATTCTGTGTTTCCATCATCTTTTTTTCATATAACCAATTCATCACATCCGAATCTGTTTTGGGTTCCGGGTCACCTGAAAGAACCAGTGTCGGGACCTTTTTTAACCAAGAGGGTAGCGGAGGACGAGAGGAGGATGGGTCCACACACACATAATGAAAAAGTCCCTTCCAAGGAGTTTGTCCAATTTCGCTTATGAATGCGCGTGACCACTGGCAACGATTACTGTAATAACAAATATGTATAGGTTTCTGGACGGACATTGCCTCTACTATTGAATATGAACAGTCATTCCAGTAAAATCTGAACGCGGTGAACTCTGCCGCTCCCGCCGCCTAAAATTGATTCGCGTGGAACATAGAGAGTATATTAGAATGGCTGAACCTCCCAGGCGCAAATTCACAATTCGCAAGCCCGCCGCCGCAACGACTGGTCCGACGAATGTGTTCAAAAATATCTTACAGCCCTCTCGGAATACTCTGAAATTTCGCCTCGCACCAACTGACGTTGCCTATGCAAATGCGCTTCGGCGAGTTGTTCTTACCGAAGTAGAGTGCATTGCGTTTCGCTCTGAAATCCTAGAGAACGGCACAATATCCGGTATAAAAATTCTGAAAAACAGTACTCCGATGAGTAATGAAATGCTTGCGCACCGTATCGGGCTTATTCCCATCCACGTAGCAAATCCGCTAGAATGGGACTCCGAGAGTCACACCTTCAAACTAAATGTGACTAACGATTCACCGGATTCTATTGACGTTGTTGCGTCTGATATTAAAGTTCTCCGTGTTCGTGAGCCGGGCGAAGAATTTGCACCAGTCCCCAGCGTAGAGTTCTTTCATCCTGACCCGTACTCAAAGGAAACGGTGCTAATTGCCGTTCTAAAGGGGCACGTGGCTACACAAGATCCCGAGGTTCTGTCTTTTGAAGCAACTGCAACCTTGGGAACCGGGCGTGAGAACGCACAGTTTATCCCAGTAAGCCAGTGCTCTTATGCGTATACACCCGATACGAACCCTGAGCGTGTTCGTGAACATTTTGAGGCCTGGCTCTCCTCACATAAAAAAATTAGCGCGGAAGAGCTTGCACAGAATCCTACGAAAAAAGAGGAACTAGAGCGCGAATTTAAGACAATGGAGATTGCAAGGTGTTTCGTAATAAATGAGCAAGGAGAGCCGAATAGTTTTGACTTTGTACTAGAGAGTGTAGGTGTTCTAGACCCGGTTTATATTGTTGCTCGCGCAATTCAAGTACTTCAAGAGAAGGTGACGTTCTATGCCTCTGTGGACACAGGTGATCTTCCTCTGAACGTCCAGATTAGGCCCGCAGATGCAAAAATGAAAGGGTTCGATTTCGTCTTTCAGGGAGAGGACCACACTCTCGGAAATATTCTACAGACATGGATGGATGCGAACCTGATGGATACGAACGAGATTACATATGTAGGCTACAAGGTCCCGCACCCTCTCAAAGATGAGATGGTCCTCAGGGTCGGTGTGGAGGACGGAAAGGAGCACACTGCACGCACGGCGCTCATGAAGGCGACTCGTGGCCTGGCGACCCTCTTTAAGAGTTGGGGCGCCGACTGGGCGGCTCTCGGTGGAACAGCGGCGGGACCTCCTCGCCAGTCTAGCGTGCGCCAGGCGATGCAAGTGCGGTCCAGTCGGCATGCGCAGCCCGGATTTTGAAATACCGCCAAGTACTTAAATTAACTACTTTTGGCACATCACGATAGAGCTTAGACCAACGCATTTAACCTTTTCGTGAATTCATTCATCCCGAATTGCGTATAATGGCTCAAGTCTGGGGAAATTACAGCCTCTTGTGGAAACTCCGAGAGCATCTCTGTTGGATCCAAAAAGGGAATTGCGTTCTCAGCGCAAACCCCTTTTAGAAGTTGCACGAGCGCGTTCCTGGAGGCCAGGTACTCTCCCCCCAGTTTCGCGTTATAGTGCGACACTACAATCATTTTTTTTGGCTCAAGAGTTGCCTTCAATAATTGGAGGTCTCTACGAATTTCCTCGTCCGTCTGCTCTACCAATCTGAACCCCTCCAAAACATTTGTAGGCGTTCCTCGATTGAAATCGGGGAAGCGCTTGTCTACACTCAGGTCGTGCAAACAGAGGCCACCGTGCATATACTTCTTTCTCGAGCACACCTCTATAACAAATACGTCGGTCTGTTCGTATAATTGGCGGTAAGTGGAAGTCCATTGTAAAGGAGACCCCTGTAAAATTCCTGCGCGAAAACAGATTTTATTATAGGGTGGTTGTAGCATTAATTTCCCTCTTATATAATGAATGAGTTGAACAACTTCGCTCGTCGTATGCGTATAAGTAATCATATCACTCAATTTCGTATTATTTACAACATAGGATACTCTACAACTTCCAAATGCAGTCACAATTTGCCCAGAACTCTCGTGTAATTCTATAAATTTCGACATTTTTGTCTGTTTCGACTGATGATCCCCAGGACTTCCCGCAAAATGTAGAATCGTCTTTGTAGTTTTCATCGATGTTTCATTGATCACCACATGTGGCTTCATGGCCTGATTCTCTTTAAGGCCGCTCTTGATAGTATTATAAACCATATGCGCCTGCTCAAAAAATCCTACACCAGGTGTACTCGCAATATGCGCCTTGATTCTCTGAAAGAGAGCTCGTATGGTGTCCGTGTTTTTGAACAAGAGTACGCCCGCCGAAAATCCTGTCTTGTCTTCTAAGGCCGCCACTTCGCCTGGAGCGAAAAGGTCTTTTCCCCAATAATCATAGGGGACTACTAAATCTAGCGAACCCTCTTCCAACGCATACAGGCGGTCTTCTGTGGCCAAATCAAAGATGGGCTTAAGCGGGCGTATCACCAGAATATCCGTATCCAGATAAAGAATCTTCTCGTAGTTTAAAACATCTGGAAAATCAAAGATGTCGAGGCGCGCAGCAGAGGCTGCGACCACTGTTTGAATATTATCATTTATTTTGAAGATGGGCGCACCTTTTATATTCGGCCGCATCTGGTCCATGAATTCGGTGGACGTATAAATAAGAATGTCGGTTGAGTCGTCCAGGTCTCCGTACTTGTACAGACTATTCAGCAAAAGATAGGCGAGTTCCACATATTCTTTTTTCAGAAATACCGATAGTACTATAAGACTTTTTTCCATTATGTATAAAATGCGCGGTTTCTTTACGCCTATTATATCTAGAAACATAAAAGTATGAATGAGCGCATTCCCTGGTATTATATGTGGACTCCCAAATATGAAATTTTTCATCGCCTGATACAAGAGAGTATGGACCGATTTCCACGCCTTAGAGCGGATTTTTGTGATCGTCCCATATTTTTCGAGCAGGCTCTGTTTAATAAGAAACTATCTACGGAGGCCAGCGTGCACAGTTTTATGAACTCGAATCTGAAAGTCGATTTGATTATTCAGTGTATAGAGCAGAATTGGGGCAAATATTTCATTTTCAGCGATGCAGACATTTTCATTAGGTCCGCAAAGGTAAAAGAGATGTGCGCCCCATTCATGGAACTTAGCTATGATTCTGTCTTTATGGCGGAAAATTCTTATGATTCCGAAGTAAATATTGGATTTATTCTGACAAGAGCGAATAAGGCGACGCTGGCTCTTTGGAAGGATATTCAAGCTCGTATTAATCAAAATGGAGGCCATGACCAAAGTATTATGAACAATATTTTACGAGAAGGGTGGTCTGGAAAATGGTGTACGTTTGATATCGACGACGTTGTTTCTAACAAAACATATAGGGATGACAAATTTATCATATTTCAATTTCTTTCTAGTTGTAATGGATATGAATCGGATATGGCTGAAAAGTTGTTTTCTCAATATAAGTTTACAAACTATGATATAAGCCACTTGTATTATTTATTAGATGATAAAATACTGAATTTTAAAGGATAATGTAGAAAAGGATTTTAAAAAATTTTAATTATAATAATTATATTTGCCAAGCATGCAAAAATGTGAGCTAATTGATGATACTTTATTTCAGAAAGCTGCTTTGCAATGAGGTAAGAAAACATTGCTTTGTATAAACAAGATGCGCCCAACATCCGATATTCTAAATTATATTGTTTCAAATTATTCGTACCATTTTCTCCCCATAACACAATATTAAAATCCATGTAAACACAATACACCATAATTATGCGATCTAATAATTTTATTAGATTCTGCATATAATGAGAATATTCAAGAGGACATCCATGATTCCATATAGATGTAAATGTTCCTAATAATAGAAAAAACAAGTAATGAAATGGAAGTTTATCATGATATATGATAGCTACATTTAATTGTAAATATCCTAATAAAGAAGAAGAAAAAAATAATTCAGGAGCACCCATCTCCTTCTTTTCTTGTAACTTAAAATAAATAATCTATAAATAGGTGTAATGGAACAGAAGATCCATTTTTATTGTATCAATTTGAAAAATCGTACGGACCGCTGGGATAATTTTTCTAGCCAACCGGCCATCAAAGATATAAAGGAAAGGCACCACTTCGAACGATTTGAGGCTGTATCTGGTTCCACAGTAGATGTCCAGAATGACTCTCGCATCTCTCTCAGAACAAAACGGAATATTAAGGAATCTGCGAGGCGCGAACACTCGGATATTAATACTGCTGGGGCGATTGGATGTTATTTGAGCCACACGGACCTTTGGCGTAAAGTCGCAGACGGCTCGAAGCCCTTTGCCGTTATTTTTGAGGATGACACACAACTTCCCAACGATTTTTTGTACACATTTGAGCGCTGTTTCTACGATAAGAATCTTCTTCCTGATATGCCGGATGTCTGGACATTTTCGTATGGCTGGTGGTTCTACTACCAAGCAAAAGGAAAGAAATATCCACAGGATATTCCCGAGAATGTTCGTGGGCCCTGGATTCTCAATACGTGTCCTGGTGGACTCAACGGATATTTCATAACGAAAGAGGGCGCTAAAAAACTCCTGGATACAGCCTTTCCGATTGATATGCACGTAGACATGTATATTTGTATGTGCGCGGAACTGCGACGTGTTAAGTGTGTGGCGCACAAGAAACTCATTCTGAGTCTTCTTTCGGAAAGCGAAAAATCAGACATTCAGTTACAGACGGAATGTGCGATTTGCGATCTTCCTAGCGATTACAAGGACCGAGGAATTATTACGGTGAATATGCGCATTCTATTTGCGGCAGTAATCTGCCTGTATTTCTTGGAGCGGGTTACACGGTCTGGTAGGCGATGAACTTTTTAGAAAAAGTTCCCTACGGAATTAAAAGTGTATCAACTCCTCCGTTAAAACCATCAATATAACTTGAATAGTGTAGGGTTTCCATACAGTATTCTTTTATATCAAACATGCCCTCTTCTATATAATTGGGATACGACTTACGCACATTATTATACATATATCTTCCGTATAAATCCATATTTTCATATAGTATAACTGGCCTATATTTTTTAATGGTTTCTATCCCTTTTGAAAATATAAAATTCTCTGAGCCCTGCGCGTCACAATGTATATATCCAATATCATCTAACCACATATTATCTATCGTTGTTAACTTAATATTTTCTCCATCGTCTCCTAAACAAATTCCACCGAAATTACATCCTAAATTACTTTCTTCGTTGTATCTTTTTGATACGTCACCGAGGCCACCATCCAAATCAATACTGTTCATTTTTCCATTTCCTACAAAACAAAATACTCCAAGATTATTTGGTATAATTTTATCTTGTAATTTATTTTGATTTATATTATGAACTAAAAGGTTATACATATTACGCTGAGGTTCGTACACATATAACTTTTGTTCAGTGTTTAGAAAAGAAGAATATACAACGGATGAAGTCCCACAATGACCCCCTATTTCTAGAATATTACGATTCGGATCTATATATTTACGTAATTTTAATAGGGTATCAATATCTCAGTATCGCCCCAATTTAAATTCCATTCCAACACCATAATCATTTTTATATAGTGTTATTAAACCATACTCGGTATTGTATGTTTCCATAAACTATAGAAAGATACAAATATTCATAAAAAATCGCAGGAACTTTTTCTGGCAAGTTCTTTTTAGGAACTTTTTAGAAAAAGTTCGTTTAATCGACCTCCTCCACGCGAGGGCTTGGCTCCGCTGTAGGCTCAGGCTGCATTGCCGCCGCCGCTTGTGCCGAGCCCTGCCCCGAAGAATCCGTTGCCCCATACATCGCCATCAGCATCGGCCGAATCTCCTCCTCCACTGCCTTCTGCCGCTCCTTATACACATCTGTCAACTCCTCGGGATTTGCCTCGAGCCACTCAATATGGCCCTTGAGAATCCCCTCAGCCTTCTCCAACGTAGCCGCATCTGTCTTCTCCTTTGCCTTCTCGTCCCGGAACGAGTTCCGAGCATTGTACAAATACGACTCTAGACCATTCTTCGCCTCCACACGTTCCATACGCACCTTATCCTCCTCTGCTGCCGCCGCCGCCTCCGCAACCATCCGCTCAATATCATCCTTATTCAGCCGCCCCTTGTCATTTGTAATCGTAATCTTCTCTGTCTTACCTGTAGATTTCTCCGCCGCAGAGACGTTCAGAATACCGTTTGCATCAACATCATAGGTTACCTCAATCTGCGGAACACCGCGCGGCATCGGTGGCAGACCCTCCAGACGGAACTTTCCTAACAAGCGATTATCTTTTGTGAACTGACGCTCACCCTCAAATACACAGATATCCACAGCAACCTGGTTATCAGAGAAGGTACTAAACGTCTGCGACTTCTTCACAGGAATCGTCGTATTCCGCTTAATCAGCGTCGTCATCACATTCCCGGATGTTTCAATTCCCAAACTGAGCGGCGTTACATCCAACAGAAGAAGCTCTGATGTTGCATCATTCTTGTTGTTCCCACTGAGAATATGGGCCTGTACCGCAGCACCATACGCCACTGCCTCGTCAGGGTGAATGCTCTGGCACAACTCCTTTCCATTGAAGAACTCCTTCAAAAGAGCTTGGACACGCGGAATACGAGAAGAGCCGCCTACCAACACTACATCATTAATATCGCCCTTTCCAAGTTTTGCATCTTTTAGAACCTGCTCCACTGGTCCCATGCACTTCCGGAACAGGTCCTCACATAAAGACTCAAATTTCGCGCGAGTAATTGTCAGAACCAGGTCATTCCCCTCCGCAAGACTGTCCACCTCCAAATTCGCCTGATTTGCAGTAGAAAGCGTCTTCTTCACACGCTCTGCAGCAAGGCGTAGTCTCGCCATCGCCTTCGCATTCGTGCGAATATCCAACTTTGTCTTACGCTTAAACTCGTCCATCGCCCACTCCACAATCCGTGTATCCACATCCTGCCCCCCGAGATGCGTATCACCGCTCGTGGCCAGCACCTCGAATACACCATCCTCTACGGAAAGTAGCGAAACGTCAAAGGTGCCGCCGCCAAGATCAAAAATGACCACCTTTCGCTCACCCTTTCCATTCTCATTCAGACCATACGCAATACACGCAGCAGTGGGCTCAGCAAGAAGACGCAGTACATTCAGACCCGCAATGCGACCAGCATCCTTAGTTGCCTGCCGCTGTGCATCATTGAAATACGCCGGCACGGTGACAACTGCATCCTTTACCTCCTGACCCAAGTATGACTCAGCCATTGCCTTCAACTTTGCGAGAACCATTGCGGAGAGCTCCTCAGGATACATCCGTTTTGTCTCTCCATTTGTCTCCACCTCCACCTGAGGCCGATTCTTCCCATCATCCACTACCTTAAAGGGCCATGTGCGCATATCCTTCTTCACGGCAGGGTCGTCAAAAGTGCGCCCAATTAGACGCTTTGCATCAAAAATAGTATTTGTTGGATTCGTTGCGCCCAGACTCTTTGCAGCCTCACCGACAAGACGCTCATCCCCAAAACTAATAACTGACGGAACACTCCTATTTCCTGTCTCCGACGCAATAATATCTACAGCCCCATTCTTCCAGACTGCCACCATAGACATACACGTAGCAAGATCACACCCAATAACATAGTTCGTGCTACCAGACATTTCTCGCTCTACATAGATGGGTTGACAGGTTTTTAAGCGGCCCGTGCGAACCCAATATTTTCAAACTAAGCCATAGGGAGACCAATGAGTGAAGAAGAAATATTATTTGAGCTCGGTGACATCGTTCTTCTTGTTGGTGGGCAAATAGACGGTCTTCGTGGACGTATTTATTATATTGACGAAAATCTCATACGCATTCTTCCCGACGGTCTATCCGACCGGCTCGTAGATATTCCAATTGTGGATGGCGACCTGGACCCCACTCTCAAGATTGAACATTTGTACAGTGTATCCAAACGTATACATCCGGCCTTTGTTGCACAGATTTCTGCAGAAGTGGAAGAGTTCGCAGAAACATTTGACAAGGACGGAACGCCTGGCCCATCATATAAGATTCGCGCAATAAATGAATCCGCCGACACATTGACATTGGTGGATGAAACGGGCGGAGAAATTGTTGTAGAAGCAAATTTCATCGGAATTCCATTTGACCTTCCCTTCGCCGTTCTTCGCCCCAGAGCCCCTCCAGAGGAAATTGTTAATGGGCCGGAACTTCCCGCCGATGAAGAGGATGACGATGGGTTTGGTGAGATTCTAGATGAGGAAATAAACGACGCAGGTGATGCGGTAGAGGAAATTCGCGAAATTCCAAGTTCGCGTCGCATATATTCTGATGCAGTACAGCGAAATGATATGCTTCAAGAAATGGTGTCTTTTTTAGATAAAGCTGCCCAAAAGAACCCAGAACGTCATAAACAGATACGGACTCGTGTAGAACAGTGTATTTTACTCAGAAATGCCCTTATAGAATATAACCCCTCGGGGGAGCCTATAGGTACATACACTACATCTCTCCTGACAATTTCCGATCTCATTGCCACCAAGACAGTATCACTTTCAAGATCTGTAATGAGAGCAAAACGCGTGTTGTATCTCGACCACACACGAGAATCGTTGTATAAAATAGCCTTGGGTGAATCTCCCATAGACCCTACTGAAATTCCAGATGCGGATGTTGACATACGATATTTAGATGAAGTTATCAATGAAACTGTCGATTATATGAATACACAAATGGGCGGAATAAGTTCTCAGATTTTGTCTCCTGATTCACTACCCGAATGGTATTTATCTTGGGAAACACTCAATAAAGTATTTCATACATCATGGACCTTGTCTGGTGAACAACAGCCAAAACCGTTTATTCGTGACACTGAATTTCTTCGATTTCCAATACTTGATATCGAATGTGTAGATGGTCTTCCATCATTAAATGCCGGCGCAGAAACTCTTATTACGAGTGACCAAGTGAAAAAGATTCAAATGAGCCTTCTGCGTGGACTTGGCCCCAAATTTGCGCGTTTACGTGAGAAAGACCCTCTCAGAAGAATCGAATCACCCGAGGAGGGTACTATTGTGAACACTATTGTTTTCCCTCTTTCAGAGAGACAGTATTTGGGTTCCATTCGGTCCGGTGTTATCGCAAAGGATATTGCATTTAGTTCTATGCCAATTCAAACTATGAAAGATATTATGGAACGTCTTGAAGGCATTCCTGACCGCCCCACCGCAGGTGGAATTCTTCTTGTAGGTGAGGGTGGAAATACAAACGGCTCTATTAGTTTAGATGATTGGATTGCTTCACAACCCCTATACCCTCTTGGGCTTGCGGATGCAATGGTAGAACTTGCAAGCTATGGTATTTCGAATTTTGAATGGAATGCGGAACAACAGGACGTCCTTCTTAAAAAAATAGATGGGTATCGTGCACTTATTAAACAATTCATTATTGAACTTCGTGACCGTATGGCAAAAGTTATTAGCGAACAAGTAATAACCGAAAATCCCTTTTTACAAGGAGATACCTTAAAAGTATTTGTAGATTCAATAAGAGCCGAGCCACTTTTGGAAGTAATTCTAACAAATGTAAAGAATACCACACCACCTTATAAAAATAACGACATTGCAATTGTTGCAGCCATTCTCAACAGTTCCACTGACCTTTTTCTGAATGCGATGGCACAAATTCCAGGAACTCTTGCAAAAGAGAGAAATCGACTTGTACGTGAACAGTACATCAAGGCACTTTCAAACGCACTTTTGAAATCGGAGGTGAACGCACTTTCAATTTATATACCTGAGCCGAATGATTGCGCTCATGTAAAGGATTATACACTCATTCAAAGGCAAAAGGACCTGGAAACGCGCATGAAATTATTTGCAAAATTCGTTACCCGCTATGAAGGTACTCGTAAACATAATTGGGTGAATTGCTCTGCATGTAAAGAGCATCTAGTCTGCTACCATGAAATTCTTCTCCTGAAAGAATATCTGCATCCCAAAGAAAAAGGGGAAATTCACAAGGAATTACTTCTGGCCTTTAGTGGCGGCGCCTTCCAGGGGAAATTCATCTGTAAGAATTGTGGACAACCCATATCTGACTTTGAGTATGATACAAGTATAGAGTATGCTGATGATGGCACACCACTTTCAGGCAGAGCTGTTTTAGAGGAGGAGCCAAACATCAAGGACACACTTGATCTAATTCTTGGAGATGATGTAGAAAATTCCGGAACAGTGGAGGATGAAATTACCTTTAAGTCCGAGTCGCAGCGAATTATCTTCACAGCAGCAAAAAGACTTTTTGACACTGTTGGAATTTATGCAAAGACTGACACGCTCAAACGGGTTCTCATACGCGTAGAGGCGGAAATGCTTAAACAACCGTCCCTGGGTGATTATAAGCAGCTTACGAAGGGGAAACGTGCAATTGACTATCAAACGTTTATCAATCGAATTATGGTTGCAGCTCTGGCTGGGAATTGCTTGATTGAAATTCAAACGAATATCCCAGGCTTTGTTGTCCGTTACAAATTGGCAGGATGTCGCGCCGGTTTTTCTGGCTTTCCTGTAGGAAACGAAAAGGATAGGACTGGCCTCGAGTACATAATTTGTGCAGTGGCATCTGTTCGCGATGATACTGCCCCCTGGAATTTAACCGGTTATCAACAAGAAACAAGCGAAAAACGGCGAATTGAGTCCATTACAATAAATATAGAACGCGTATTAAATGCGGCTCTTTCACAGGCAGCAGTTCAACAGCAAATTTCTAAAAAACGGGAGTACTTAAAATCGGTATATGGTACGCTTGTAAATTCTGAACAATTGCCGGAAAAAATTCCAGATGGTTTCCGCCCAATTCCGTACGCAATTTCAAAAGAGGATGCTACAAAGATGCCCACTATTCCAGATGCCGCAACACAGTCTGAGAAAATTCACGGATGGATTATGTTGGCACATCAGTTAGGTGTGGAATCTGGAAATGTTGTAAAGGGAAATCCATTTTCGGATGCAACATGTTGTCTTGGCCCCATCCAAGAACCGGGAAAATTCTGGAAAGCAGTAACATCACTTCCCGAATTGCCTTTGAAAACACCCCCACAAGGTCCAATAAATTCGCACGTCAGTATTCATTTTCGGCCGAGGCCGTATGAAACGCTTGTGGGAACAGTTCCACCCGATATTATGTACCGTATTTTCTTAAAGGTTTGCTATGAGGGTCCCAAAAAAGGCTTGGCGCATCAACCAGGGTACACAAACATTTGTGCAAATTGTGGATTTATTTTTCCAGAAAATCCTTATACCACAAAACCATTCCCTCCAATTGGTTCTAAAGAACTGTTAAAAACCTACACGGAAGAGGTGGAATCTATAATTACAAAGGGAAAGGTTTCTCTGCAGACACAGAAAGTAAAGACGGACTCGAGCACTTTTGAGTCAGTCTTAGATGCAACACATAGAGCCTACTCTGTAATTCCATATAGTCCTAGACGTCCTCCTGCAGGAATGTCTTTATTTGAATTATTTCGCACACTAGACCCTGAACCATTTGAGGGGTGGAAAAAACTTGTTACGCTTACAATGGAAAAATTTTCTGCACTTGTTCCTGGTCCAAATAAAATAGAGATTGCGACAGCATACGGTATTTTATCAGAGTTTTCCACAGATTCACTGAATGTTTTGAAGGAGCGGATTGGTTTACAAAACACGGCTACTTTACAGAAAATCCTGGAGGGCCCAGTGATTGAATCAACGGAAGCGATATTAACCTATATTTTAGTTCCATTTCAACGGATTGTTTCAGGTTTTCAAATAAGTTCTCTTAAAATTTCAAATAGAAATGAGTTGGGTTCAGGAACAGAAGAGGATATCAATCAAAATTTAAAGCAACACGTTCAATTCATTACGCAACTTTCAAAAAGTGCGGTGGGACTTACACTCGAAAAAATTAAATGGGTTGTTCAGCGAATATCTAGAGCAATTACACTTTTGAAAGAGAATGTACGCAGTGCCTTTATTCCAGGAGGGGAAATTGGCCTACCCTATGTAGTTATTGCTCTTGTTACGGGAATTCTCGCAAATTTTATTGACCCGGATTTCAACCCTATAAATGGCGAAACTGAAATGATAGATGCGACTGCAAGAGGCCCTGTGCAAATTCTGGATGTATGTGTTCAAAAAATGCGTCTGGAGTCTTTGAAATTTACGAACGAGAATATAAAAGAAATGATTGCGCGCAGGGACGAGATTGAAAAGAATCTGTTTATTCGACGCTTTGAGGGTTTGACTCCGCAAGAAAAAGCAATGGCAAAACGAATTAAACAACTTGGTTTGAAAGAATGGGCCATTGGCGGTACGAACGCAATTCAGAAATACGACTCTGACCAATATGAGGTGGAGCGAAATCAACGCGCAGAAATGGGTTTCACGGAAATATTCAGCCCCGAGGATGCTGGTGCAGAGGGAGGGTACGACCACGAACAGATTGCAGAGGATGATTACTAAGCATATAACATCTAGTACCCTGATGTGCCAAAGTTAACGTCTATCGTGATGTGCTTAAGTTAAGTACCGGCATGTAAAAAAATTGCGCGGGCTGGGCGCAGTTGTACGAATACAGCCCCCATGAATGGAATCACAGGGACAATTGATATTTCCGACCTAGAAAAAAATATAAAAGCAGTCAACACAAGCATTTCTCTTGTAAAATATTACTGTACGTACTATTCAAATGAAACCCTACCAATACACATCGCCTTTAAGATTTTAAATGCAATGTATATTGGCTTTTATAACCTCTTTGTCTGCCTTTACGGAGGGGGTTTATACACAAAGGTCTACATTGGACACTATACTATATACTATGAACCCAAAGAATGTGATTATTCAATTTATAAGTTTACATCTGCCACAACACCCGCAAAGGGGTTAGCATTTGACCGAAGTGGTCCAAAAGCAAATACGTATCCGAGAATCAGACACCAGGTGGAAATAGACTTAATATATAAAATACAGAATGAATTAGTTGAGTGTTATAACATTCTTTCGACTATACCTGGATTTAAAGAAAATTTAGATCGATTTATTCCCAATATGGAGAAAGAAATGCAGGACGACATATGGAATCGTTATGAAATGTATACAAAGTCCGTTAAAGGGTACGACTATGCACATAAAGAATTTTCATTGTGACGTTCTAAAGATTTATCCTCATTTTTGTTTACCGGCATGTAGACATTCGCATTTGAATAAAAGAATAACCTCCTCTTACGACAGATGAGGACGCTTCTCCTCGCAGCCATTCTTTATTTAATAGGAGTTGTTATTATCCTCCTTTTAAGGCCAAAACCGATGTTTGATGAGAACGGTGACTGGAGGGAATTTGGAATTGTATCGAAGTTCCATACGGTGTTTCCATTCTGGCTCTTTTGTATTGTTTGGGCAGTTCTATCGTATTGTATAACGCTCTTTTTTATTGGAGCACCCGGTCGTAGTAGCCCTGCTGCTGAAAAATCTCCGGTAGACGAACCCATTCGCTCCAATCCCCGTTCCGGCAAACGGTCAAAATCTGGTAAACGGTCAAAACCAGTGGAATCTCCACCGGAAAATTTGGTAGAACCCCTTTCAATAATTCCTGAAATAAAAGGGAAAAACCCGCCTAAGCCTGGTTATTATGTACTAAATAACGTTGGAACAAAAGAAGAGGGTGTACCCAGATACGTCTATTATGGAACGGAAGCGCCGTCGTTAGGCAAAGAATGATATGTACCTTTCCTAGAGGATGGAAGCAGTAGCAGCTCCCGCAGCAGCTCCCGCAGCAGCTCCCGCAGCAGCTCCCGCAGCAGCTCCCGCAAACCCTTTTGATTTGAGTGAATATATTCGCGAAATTAGACCTTACACTGACGAACAAGAAAAACGTATTACAACATTTTTCAAAAAAAGAGAACGGTATCCATCTATGTTTACATATAATAAGGCTGGTGATTTAACAGTATTTAATAAGGCTGGAACACTAGAAGAAACTATTCGTCTAAAAACATTTGTTTCCTTAGACCCTGCACAACGCGAAGTGATTGACCAAGAACGCCTTGATGCTATAGGTGAAGCGCACTTACGCTATGAAGGAGCAATAGAGACTCTTCGTGCAGCAATGGAACAATATAAGATATCGGGTGCCGAACAACCAGTTCTTGCAGCACAAAAGGCGGCAAGCGAGGCTGACCAGGTGCTTACTCGCATTCGTTACGGCACTCGAGCGATACAAAGTATTCCAAATCCAGAAGTACGCTCAGTTCAATTTGACAAACCAAAAGAGGCCAGAAAATTATTCTCTATTGGCGACCCCTTTAAAAAAGAACTATATCGTCTTGTTGTTTTGGAACATCCCTATTTAAAATTCAATGGAACATATGTAGATACACCGGTTGGTGAAGAAAAGGAAGAGGAAGAGGAAGAGGGCAAAGGCGCAGAAGAACGGAGTTCTGACGCATCCGTACGACAGAAGCTGCGCGATGGTCGTTGGGCTCGTATCTTTTTTAATACGGATGACGGGCCTTCTGGCTTTCTCAGTCCCTTTTGGCCGCTGGAGTTTACAATGGAGTCTGACACTGGCGAAAATATACGCTATTTCACAGCATCGCAAGCCTGGGAATACGCTCGTGCGAAAGAGGCTGGTAACGAAAAAATCATGAAAGGAATCCTACAGTCTCGATCTACAAATACTATGCGGTTTCTTACAAAATCACTAACCGCACAGCCAAAAAATCCAAAAGGGTTGTGGCTTAATATTTTCAGAGCAGTTTATGAACAACATCCGGAACTAAAAAATAAGTTGCTCGGAACTGGGACAGACGCTCTTGTATTTGCAGATGTGCGGGAAGGTCCTTCAGGAACTGGGTTCGGAGAACGGGCTAAAGAAACTCTTGATGCGTCGAAATGGATCGGCGAAAATGCTGTTGGATTCGCCCTAGAAACTCTGCGCTACGAAATGCGTGAGGGTACTGCAAAAGAGGGTGCAGCCGCCTCTGCGGCTCCAGACAGGGCAGTTATCACAGAAGAGGAGCAAGCAGCCGCGCGCACCGGAGCAATTATTGGACAACGTAAACGGTTCTTTCCAAGAGGAAAAGGACAAGTAGCCCCTTAGTAAGTTCTCTACCGCTACCGTGATGTGCATAACTTAAGTACCGGCATGTGCCGTTACTAGACCTTACGTTTGTATTGGATAAGGTCGTATGCTTTCTTCGTTCTGGTCGCAATTCACCTCCTTTGAGGTATAGGAATAACAAATACCATTTTTATCCTTGTAGGTGCGAGTATCAACATTCGTGGGGTGCGGATACTCGTAAATAGTACGCGGCTCACTTTTATAAAAAATAAAGAGAGCATAGCCAACAGCCAACCCCCCTATAAACGGTGCAATACGAAAATGTTTCAACATGCCTTTCTGACTATAATAGAGATTTCCGGTACATAAATCAGAGGGACTCCAATGCAGTTTTTAAAGTCAGAAAAGTATCCACTCACATTCAGTTTTATCCTGGGCGTTGGAATTATGGCCGCGCTCAAACCTGGTTGTAGAGAGCGCGATTGCTCTATTAAGAAAGCCGCACCAACAGAGGATGTTGTGAAATCGACATTTCACATTGGGAATAAATGTTATCAATTTGGAACACGAAATACAGATTGTCCAACCAACGGAGAGATTATTGAAGCATTCCGACATTCTTAAGAGATGTCGGACGACGCGCGGGGATACCGGTATGTGCAAAAGTTAGGAACACCCTTGGGGTGTTCCTAACTTAGCCTACATGCCTACAGTAGTGATATAGGCATAAAATAAGTTCCCCATAAAGGGGGTACTTATTTTATGCACATCACGGTAACTGGGGATTTTCTATAATTAATCTTTCAGACCTTTATTTCAGAAATGAGTACCTTACTTACAGATTTAGATTCATCGCCACCAGTTTCTTCCAAGGACGGTGACCTCGTCGACCAGATTTTAAAAGAAATGAACGGTCCACCGCTTCCTTCCTCTCCGGCAAACACTGCTGTAAATTCCTATACAATGGCAATAAATCCCACAACAGCCCATGTAATCGGTGGAGCGCATCCGACTCCTGCTGATTTTGCTGCGGCCATGCATGGAGTTCCACACTCATCTTCCATGTACGCGGAAGCCCCTGCGCTCCCGGCATCAGCTGTTGCGCACCGCCCCTATAAGAAATCGTTTCTACAGCGTCTCGGTGACGAATTCAAGATTCCCATAATGATTTCTATCCTTTTTTTTGTCTTTTCTCTTCCAATGATAAATCTTCTCTTTGCGCGCTATGTCCCATGTACAGTACAGAGTACAGGTCAAATGACGACAATTGGTCTTGCTTTAAAATCATTGACTACAGGAGCTACCTTTTGGCTTTTACAGCGAGTAGTTGTTCCATTATTTGCACAATAAATAGTCGTCCATTTTAGAATGAGAGTGAAAATGGAACTTCTTTTATCTACAATTATCGCCCTATATGCGGTAGTCGTTTTTCCATCTGGCTATCTGCTATTGACGGCTATTCTAACGGTGGCGGCATATCTTTTTACAAAATCATATTTCAGTGTTCTCGGTGTCTTAATTGTAATGGTACTTCTGAATGCTTTAAATGCCGTATTTTTGACCACAGTGGAGTCCAATAAGTATGGCGCAATAACTGGCCCCACGGGTGGAACTATTGTAGGTGTAGAGGCGTTTCAGCCAAAAGACCCGGTAAGTATTCATCAGCGTCTTTCTTCGGACAAAAGGGGTCTGCCGCTTCAGCCGAAGGTCAATCAGGTTCAGGGAGTCTTGGAGGCACCGTCAATTCTGAACTCTCTGCAAATAAGTCAGATTGACTCATTTGAGAACGGCGCGTCTTCGAAAGCCCTTCCAGCGACTGTTGGAGTCACGGAGCGTATTCGCACACCTGCAGAAGGGTTCGTGCCAAATGTGCCCTCTCCCGACTTAGGAGCACCCAGAGGCAACCCCTTTTTACACAATGGCGAGGACAAAGAGGGCGTGAAGCGGGCTCTCGAGAAGACCTTGCTTACGGGGGAAATGCATGAAGAGGCTGGTGCAACAGTTGGTCCCGGCGCTCCGGTCTAATCTTTTACCGCCAAGTACTTAATTTAAGTACTTGGCTCTGATAACTAGAACGAAAAGATTAAATCACTCCAATATGATAAGGCCACAAAGTGGCCTTATCTATGGGGAGTACTTAACTTTAGTACT
>Ga0114969_10000833_pt1 | contig 26558 bp, 19 predicted proteins | sample M_130807_MF_Meta_FD_87316 | JGI IMG/M metagenome (GOLD analysis project Ga0114969, IMG submission 87316) | Freshwater microbial communities from Lake Montjoie, Canada to study carbon cycling - M_130807_MF_MetaG | ecosystem: Environmental > Aquatic > Freshwater > Lake | place: Lake Montjoie...
CACTAGTCAAGTTAGTTTGTAACTGTTGTTCTGCGACTGTGGCTCTAGAGGACTCACTAGTCAAGTTAGTTTGTAACTGTTGTTCTGCGACTGTGGCTCTAGATGTTTCACTAGTCAAGTTAGACTGTAATTGTTGTTCTGCGACTGTGGCTCTAGATGACTCACTAGTCAAGTTAGCCTGTAATTGTTGTTCTGTGACTGTCGCTCTAGATGACTCACTAGTTAAATTTGATTGTAACAATGTTTCAGCAACTGTCGCTCTAGATGACTCACTAGTTAAATTTGATTGTAACAATGTTTCAGCAACTGTCGCTCTAGAGGACTCACTAGTCAAGTTAGCCTGTAACTGTTGCTCTGTGACTGTGGCTCTAGAGGACTCGCTTATTAAATCTGTTCTTAATACAGCTTCAATATCAAGAGCTCTTCCTATTTCACTATCAATATTATTTTGAATATTAAGCGCAAAATTTCCATCATTATTTATTGCAGACGATAATTCAGATAATGTATCCAACCAATCTGGCGCAGCATTAACTAAATTTGCAATAGCTGTGTTAGTATAATAGTTTGCTCTTGAAACTTCATTTACAATAGCAGTATCCAAATTACTTTGTAATAGTTGCTCTGTCGCTATGGCTCTAGAAATCTCATTAATCAAATCACTTCTTAAAATATTATCAATATTAATGGCTCTAGAAATCTCACTTGTTAAATTATTTCTTAACTCTGTTTCAACAACATTAGCTCTAGATGTCTCAACGTGAGTGATATCTAGAGCACCAGATATGATACCTTGTAGATTTGTTAGATTAATAGAAAATGATTGTCCACTAAACAGTCTTGTCAATATTGGATACGGGTCTGACATTTTATATGATAATAAAATATTTTATTTTTTCTAAAATAAAATATTTTTAGTTTTTAGTAAAATATTATTTAATACCTTCTTACATGTCGATAAGCACTTTGAGAAGCGGAATTGTCATCTCCGCCAAATGACCTATCATTATAATTTCTATTAATAGCTTGATTTTTCCTAAATCGTATAAAATCTGAACTATCGTATACAAATTTAGTATTACAAGCAGATGCCGGGACAGCAGGGTTTACTTGATTTGAGCTATAAAACACATCCGCATCGCAAGCCGTAGATACAGAGCCAAAATGTCCTCTAAGTCCTTTTAAACCAGGACGACTTTGGTAACTCTGACAAGTTCCACCGCAAGAATAGTTTTGACGAGATAAAATATCACCAGCATTATTTACAGCACGAAATGAGCCAATCATTCGCTTAGGATTAGAACTACCAGAAAGACGACTAGTATTCCAAGCATCTTTCAATAAAAAACGCGTTTGAGCAAACTCATCTGAATTATCGTGAGTTAAAACTGATTGCGGCATATATCCTCTAAGTCCTCCTCCAAGAGAAGGACGGGCTAGAGACTTATTACCGCCAATTAATATATTTATACCAAGACCAGGAATGTATCCAACTAAATCACCAAGACCTCCGGTAGACCAGCCTGATTTTCCTGTTGCTGATGGTGAAAAACCTGTTCCAATACTATTTGACATTTATATTATATTATACTAGAATAAAAAATATATTTTATATATTTCTAATTCTATTCTACTATTCTAATTCTAATTCTAATTCTAATTCTAATTCTAATTCTAATTCTAATTCTATTTCTAATTCTAATTCTAATTCTAATTCTATTTCTAATTCTAATTCTAATTCTATTCTACTATTCTAATTCTAATTTTAATTCTAATTCTAATTTTAATTCTAATTCTATTCTACTATTCTAATTCTAATTCTATTCTACTATTCTAATTCTAATAAATTCTAATTCTACTATTCTAATTCTAATTCTAATTTTTTGCTCCACTTTTCCTAAAAGTGGAATTAGTGGTCAGTCATAACTCTTGGAACTACATTCATTGTTGTCAGTTCTTGAAATAATAACTTACACGCATAAGGTATTTCTACATACGAGAAATCAGTTCGGTTATCACATGTTCTACACAAATGAATATGTAATTTGTCATTATATGACGCAACTAAACCACATTTCTTACAAACATATACAGAATATTTATCTGACGCATCGTACATACGACCTCTAGTAAATCGCGCAGCACCATGTGAAATCATAGCATCTCGTTCCATCTCACCAAATCTGAGTCCGCCATCTCTACTGCGACCCTCTGCCGGCTGTCTAGTTAAATTAACCATTGGACCAATTGAACGACTATGTTGCTTATCATTTACCATGTGTTTCAGTCTCTGGTAAAATACTGGTCCCATAAACACAGAACACTCAAATTGCTCACCAGTAAGACCATTATATAACAATTCATTTCCACTTGATTCATGTCCAAGTGACAATAATTTCTTGGAAATATCGTCTACATTCAAGTCACCAAAACTAGTTCCATCACCAAACAGACCCAATTCGACTAAAACTTTGCCTAAAAGTGTCTCCTTTAACTGTCCAATAGTCATTCGAGATGGAATAGCATGTGGATTGATAATAATATCCGGTCTGACACCATTTCGATTGAATGGCATATCAGCTTCAGGAATAATATTACCAACAGTGCCCTTCTGACCATGTCTAGAGCTAAATTTATCACCTATCACTGGCTTTCTTAGAGCACGTAGACGCACTTTAGCAAAAGTATATCCGTCACCATTTCTATCAATATAATTCTTATCAATATATGTCTCTTCAACAGTTCTGTAAATGCGACTTTGGTCTTCATACTTAATTACCTTTGTATGGTCGTTTTTATTCTCTTTAATTGGTGTAACTTTGGCAATAATAACATCGCGACTTTCCACTAGTGAATTTTCAGGCATAACGCCTTTTGAGTTCACTTTGCTATAATTACCAAATTTCATACCTTTTGTCTTTGATGGGTCCGGTTTACAACGTATTTCTTCATCACCATTGATTTTCTGCTTATCTTCGTCCTTCTCTGTATGATAAATGGTTGTCTGAAATAATCCTCTATCAATTGAACCCTTATTAATTAACACTGAATCCTCTTGATTATAACCCGTGTGTGTCATAATTGCCACATTAATATTACAACCAGACGGTATTTGGTTCATCTTAATCAGATTCATAACACGAGTGTCTACAAGTGGACGGCATGGATAATTAAGAACATACGCTGTCTTATCCATACGTTCGTTGTAGTTTGTAGCATACACACCCATTGCCTGTTTTGCCTGCGCTGACTGATATGTATTTCTAGGAGACTGATTATGGTCAGGAAAAGGAATACACGACGCAACAATGCCAAATAATGTACTAGGGTGTATTTCACAATGAGTGTATTTGTAGATTTTATCTGTAGCAAATGTATTTGTAGAAGAATTTAGTTCATTTGGATGAGTCGCAATCATACTGAATCCCTGTTCTTCTGGGTCAATATATTCTAATACCGCATCCGATATTTTACAATCTGTGAATAAATCGTCCCAACTAATTTCATGACTATTTAGTCCACTAATTATTTCTTTAGTTATCAGTAGTTGCTTGTTTTTGACGCGTAATAATGGTCTAGTAACACGCCCACTATCATTACAAATGCGTATTTCTTTGGTTATATAATCAAATATAATTGATGTGTAAATATTAATAATACCCTTACATTTCATGTCCTTGAGTAACAAATATAGTTGTATTGGGTCGCTTTTTGTTATTCCAATCCAAGAACCATTAATAAATACTTTGACCTTAGCATGAACATCAATTGGATTTAGTTCTTCTACAGACATAATATGCGGGCTAACATATTCGTATAATGACATACTATTTGAATGAATTGTGATATGAGTCATATAACTGAGATTTTTTACAATACCAACAGAAGCCCCTTCAGGGGTCTCTGCAGGGCATAAGAAACCCCATGACGTGTTATGTAGTTTGCGAGGAGGAATAAGTTTGCCACTTTTGTCAGTTGGTGTAGATACTCTTCGCAAATGACTTAAACTTGACACATATGTTAAACGATTTAGCACCTGTGCGACACCAACCTTATTTGAATTAGTATGTTTGGTGCCAAAATCGCCAGTAGCTAATGCGCGCTTCAGTCCGTTTTCAATCGTCGTTGATTTTACAATCTTATAAATATTAGTAGGGTTCACAATATTTAAATAATCTTCAGTTGAACGCCAAGAACCAGTATTAATTTCCTTGATTATTTGTTTCTCCATATCTTTTACAAGTTTGTTAAAATAATTGCGAAATAAATTATTTAATGATGCGCCGGTTAAATCAACTCGCTTATTAATATATGAATCACGGTCATCTGCTTTTATCCATTCAAAATTAGCTTTCATTAACTTGTTTGCCATATAACCCAAGAAATAAATCTTCTGTTTAGCAGTATGACAATGAGGGAATAAATCATTTTGAAGTACATCTAGTGTAAATTCGTGCTTCTTTCTAATGCCAGTATCTTTGTCCATATTAATTGGCGTGTAAATAACAAAGCTAGTAATGAAACGGATACATTCTTCATTTGTTAAATACTTGCTGGCTTCAATAATGGATGCTTGTAGATTATCAAGCATTGATTTGTATTTTGGAAAGTCTAAATCTAAAAGAATATATTCGCATATTTCTTTGTCTGAAATTACACCTAATGCGCGAAATACGATGAAGAGAGGGATTGGTTGTTTTACGCGAGGAATTTGAACACATATTGGCTGACCAAATCCGTTATTCTTGGATGAAATCATCATATTAATTTGCTTTGGAGAAATACATTTGAAATCAGGAACCGATTTAATCTCAGCACTCCAAATGTATTTAGTATTGTTTTTAGATATATTAAAGCAATATACGCGGTTTTCTGCAGCACGTTCTTGTCCCAATACAGTCTTTTCCGAACCATTAATAATGAAGTATCCACCAGTGTCATAACGGCACTCACTCGTGTGCTGATTGTCAACATATTTGTATTGATTTAAAACACAAATGGACGACTTCAACATGATTGGTAATTTCCCAATATGAATTTTTGGCAATGTTTTGTACGATGTAGTTGTGTTTGCGAGTCCTTCGCCATTTCTTATAATATATTTAATATTAATATCAATGGTCATTGCTGATGCGTATGTAAAATTTCGCAACCGTGCTTCTTGGGGAAACATTAATTTGATAGCACCATTATTTTCATGAATCTGAGGGCGATAAATGTGAAAATTTTCAAATGTGATTATCATTTCTAATGCGTATTTTCCAGAAACAGGGTCATAATCATTTTCAGATTTGATATGAACTGGATTGAACATTTCTATAGTTTTAATAATTTGGTATCCAACAAAATTATTATATGATTCTAACTGGTGGCGCACTAAGCGCTCTAAATGCTTGTCTCTAAAATATGATTCAATGATGGTCCAGGGTGTTTCGATATAAGGGTCTTCTGTCATTTTATCTGTCATTTTATCTGTCATTTTATCTGTCATTTTATCTGTCATTTTATCTGTCATATTCATTAATGATTTTGAGTTTGTTGTATTATTTGTTATTAATAAATTCATTCTTATGCTAAATTATTTTTCAATTTTATTTTTAAGTAGTTTTTATAATTACTATTATTTTACTGATTATTTGATTTGTAATTCAAAAAAAAGATATAGACACAATACAATAGACTATAATAACTGAAACAATTAATATGAATAAGAAATATAAATTCAAATCATCTACAGATGTTAATAATTATAATAATTTTTTATTAACATTGGATAAGAACAAATTTACAAATATAAATACAAATATAAATACACCCAATAATGAGATTAATGGAATAAATACAAATATTATATTAACTAATTATGTAGAAAAACTCAAACAATCATATAATAACGCAAATGGCTTTAATATTACAACAAATAGTCTTAATTCATCTGAAACAGACGACCCTAATCAATATAATGAGCCATATAACAATACTTTGTTATCCAAGTGTACTTCGGATGAAAAGAAAATATGTAATATTCTAAATTCATTTAAAAATATAAAATCTAAAACTACTCTCAAGCAAAGTGACTCAATTGTTGAAAAACAAAGCCCAGAACCTATTTTTAAACAAAATGTAACAATTACAACTGAAATCAATAATATTACCGACTTATTAAAATTAATTGATACATATCCAGACGACAAAGAAACAAAATACAATATAAATATGAAAATTCTTCATAAAATTAAAGAACCATTAACAGATTTAAATAATATGATAGGTATGAAAAATTTAAAAGAGAACATTGTTGACCAAATCTTATTCTATATACAAAATTTACATAAACAGCCCGATAAAAATAAAACATCAATGGATTTTATGCACACCGTTATTTATGGACCACCTGGAACCGGCAAAACTGAAATTGCCAAAATTATGGGGCAGATATTTTCCAAAATTGGCATTTTAAAGAAGGGCACATTTAAAAAGGTTACTCGAACTGACTTAATTGCTGGATATTTAGGACAAACTGCAATTAAAACTACGGATGTTATAAAAGAGTGTCTAGGTGGAGTATTATTCATAGATGAAGCATATGCGCTTGGTAATTCAGAAAAACGCGACACATTTTCAAAAGAATGTATTGATACATTATGTGAAGCGCTTAGTGACCATAAGGATAATTTAATGGTAATTGTAGCCGGTTATGAAACTGATTTAAATGAGTGTTTTTTTAGTAGCAATCAAGGACTCAATTCGCGTTTTACATGGCGTTTTAAAACGGATGACTATTCGGCGGAAGATTTGTATAATATTTTTATAAAAAAGGTCAAAAATGCTGGATGGGATTTTTTAGAAAAAGAGAAAGATTCTATAAATGTCAAGTGGTTTGAGAAAAATAAAAGTTCATTTGTATTTTATGGGCGAGATATTGAGACATTATTCGCAAAAATAAAAATAGCACATTCAAGACGAGTTTTTTGTCTGGATGAAGAGTTTAAGAAGAAAATTACTTTAAAAGATATGAATAGGGGTCTTGAGATATTTTTAAAAAATGATACTAATGATAATGCTAAAAAAACAAGTATTCAAAAGGTAATTTCAAGTATGTATATTTAATTTAGATTTGGTTTTATTTTGTGTAAAAAAGAATATGTTTAAAATTATTTTTGAAAATATTTTTTTATATATAACAATGTCTACTAAAAAAACAATACAAATAAATCCAGAGTTGTTCAGGATGGGTGGAAGTAGGACTAGAAGGGTTCGTGAAAAAAAAGACATTATAATAGCACCCATTGTTACTCCAAATAATCTAAAAAATAAATTATTAAAGCGTATTAAGGAACATAAAAACAGTGAACTATCAACTAAACCAACAAGTAGTAGCAGTAGTAGTAGTAGCAGTAGTAGCAGTGACTACAGTGATGAATTTCATGGTGCTTTAAATTACTTGTCTGAATTATCTAGAAATAAAAAACGAGAATATCATAAAAGTGTAGAATCAAACAAGCAAACAAACAATTGGACTCTAAAAAATACGTCTATAGTTAAACCTGTTATTAATCCAAATATTAATCCAAATATTAATCCAAATATTAATCCAAATATTAATCCAAATTTATATATGTCGTCTTTAAATGGTCATATTTCACCTATTACAACATCACCATATGTTTCGCTAGAATTACCTAGTGAGCTACAAGAGACAATACCAACACCTGGTGGTAATGATATAATGAGTATGATATATAAACCGTCACCAGATATGCCTTATGGCTGCTTAAAAGGTGGTTCAAAGCCATCATACAGGTCCTGGATACAAACAAGAAAAAATATAGATTTGCCGGATATATTGAATGTAAATATGGTTCCAATAAATATTAATGCCAGACCGCCAACACCACCAAAAAGGAATGTATTTGTTTTGAATCCTAGTTTGCCTACAACTATTAATCCAACTATTAATCCAACTATTAATCCAACTATTAATCCAACTATTAATCCAACTATTAATCCAACTATTTTATCAAGAGACCAGCGTTTAGAACAAATAAAGAATAAATTAAGAAAAATACAAGAACAAGAAAATGGACATAAACCAGAGGTTCAAAATTTAGCAAAAAATTTAGCTATTTTAGAGCCATTTTCAAAAATTGGCGCAATAATAGAAGATTTACCGCCATTTGATGAAAATATGAGTCTAGCATCAGAGAAATCAAAAGCAAATGAGAAAGAGAAAGAAATGGAAAAAGAGAAAGAGAAGGAGAAAGAAAATTTAGAAATAAAAAAATATATAAAACGAACTATTCGCCGCAAATTTACTCTAGGAAAATCAGATAAAATGCGTCGTGTTGCTATATTATTAAAGGATAAACAAACTAGAAAGAATGTTATTAATGCTCAAAAGGAATTAAAAAAAACTAGTATAACAGATGTGCGCAAATATTTGAGACAACATGGTATGATTAAGGTGGGTAGCACTGCTCCAAATGATATTCTTAGGAAAACATTTGAATCCGCAATGTTGGCAGGCGAAGTAACTAACAATAATAAAGATGTGTTATTATATAATTTTTTAAATGAAGAAAAAGCAACGTAAATATATACACATTTGAACAATTAAAATGGTACAATATTTGAACTAATTGTTTTCTCTTATTATGTTAAGTTAAAAATAATTATAATGGAAACCACAAAAAATATCCTTCCACCAAATGTCAAAAAGTTTTTTCATAATTTGAGTGAATACTTAGACACTAAAATGTTGTTTTTTGGTAGCATACAGCGTTCAGATTATGTTCCAGGAAAAAGTGATATTGATGTAGATATTTTTACAGATAATGAATATAGTTTAATGAGTAAGTTACAACATTATCTACATTTTAAGAAAAAAGATTTCAAGAAGTTTGTTTATATAATTGGTGATAATACAACCACTGGATACAAGGTAAAATACAAAAATGAAGAAGAAAATATAAATGTTGAATTTTCAATTTATAATGAGAAATTTAAACCCATTATTATTAAGGAACACACTAGAAAATTTGTAATGCCATTTTATTTAACATGCTTGTTATGTATACTTAAAACATTCTATTATACTTTGCCAATATTATCCAAGTCATTTTATATTGATACAAAAAATATATTATTAAACACACTTAATAATCCTGACATTAATACACAGTTTATTGTACTAGATGAACAATAGATTTTAGATTTTAGATTTTAGATTTTAGATTTTAGATTTTAGATTTTAGATTTTAGATTTTAGATTTTAGATTTTAGATTTTAGATTTTAGATTTTAGATTTAATATATTTATATAAAGACATTGTAATATAAATATATAACTAACAAATAATAACTAACAAATGTCATTTATAAAAGATTATTTTACGTTAACAAATCAATATACAGAAGAATATGGTCAAAATACTATTTTGTTAATGCAGTGTGGCGCCTTTTTTGAAGTCTATGGTTTGAAGGACAAAAATGACGCAATTTACGGTAGTAATATTTGTGATTTTTCCAGAATTTGTGACCTCAATGTAGTAGATAAGAAGGTTTGTGTTGGCAATGATAGCGTCGTTTTAAGTGGATTCAAGGACCATCTTGTAGACAAATATATAAGGAAGCTCCAAGACAATGGTTACACAGTGGCCGTATATGCGCAAAATGATGACCCTGTTGCGGGACAAATAACTCGGTCACTACTTGGCGTATTTTCTCCTGGCACTTATTTTTCAGTTGATACAGATACAATAACTAACAAAACTTGCTGTATTTGGATTCAAACCCAAAAAAAAGGTCTTTATTCATTATTAAAAACAGCAAACACATGTAGCCATGTTGTCTATGTAGGTGTGTCATTAATTGACATATATACAGGCACATCATGTATTATGGAATACTCTGAGCAATATATAAAGAACCCTACTACATTCGACGAATTGGAGCGATTTATTTCGGTTCATTGTCCAAGTGAGACAATTATTATTTCAAATCTTGGAAGGGAAGATATTAATGATATTGTTAGTTATGTAAATATCAAGAGCAAAGCAATACATTTTGTTTCTATTCAAGAGCCAGACAATATTGAAAACCAACAACAAAGCCAAAACCAGAATAAAAATGTAATAAATAAAAATGTAATAAATAAAAATGTAATTAGAGCCTTAAACTGTGAAAAACAAATTTACCAAACACAACTACTAACAAAATTCTATAAATTTGATGATATTAGCGCATTTATGACAATATTTGGCGAAACAGTGTATGCCACTCAAGCATTCTGTTATTTGTTAGATTTTATTTACCAACACAACCCAAACCTTGTTTATAAAATTGCCGAGCCTATAATAGAAAACGCAGGAGACAAATTGGTTCTAGCAAATCACTCATTGAAGCAACTGAACATTATTGATGACGACACATTTAGAGGCAAATATTCGTCAGTTGTCAAAATGTTGAATGAATGTATTACGCCAATGGGCAAGCGAAAATTCACACATAGTTTCTTGAACCCAGTCACTGATATTAAATATTTACAAACTGAATATGATATGATTGACAGTCTGTTACAGACGTGTGAAAAAGAAGAAGACACCTACATTATTGTAAAACAGATGTTATTAGTATTCAAAGATTTGACAAAAATAAACAGGCAAATAATGCTGAAAAAGATTCAACCAAAATATTTATATCAGCTTTATAGCGGGATTATCTCAAGTAAAATATTGTATAATTTTGTTCTGAACAATCATGACTTGGTAGAATATTTAAAGATAAAAATGGGAACAAATATTAGTATATTTCGCAATTTGTTAGTATACATTGTTGAAATATCCACATTTTTAGATAATGTATTGATAATGAATTTATGTAAAGATATTGATAACATTCATAAGATTGAACAAAGTTTTATTAAAAATGGTGTTGATTCGGTTCTAGACAATAAAATAATGACGCTTATGGAATCGGAAGACCAGTTGGAGTGTTGTCGTGCTTATTTTAGTTCTGTTATTGCGAACTATGAAACTGGTGGCAAGAAAAAGGTTACAACTGGTGGTAAGAAAAAGGTTTTAAGCAGTAGCAGTAGCAGTAGCGAGTTAGACACGGCTCCATCCGATAATTCATTTGTAAAAATACACGAAACAGAGAAGAATAATTTTAGTCTTATTGCGACAGATAGACGGTGTAAAATATTAGAAGAAGTATTATCGTTGAATAAGAGTAAAACTGTTATACTAATTTATCAGTCGTCATTTTTTAAAGAGGAGCGACAATTTGTCTTGGAAATTGGTAAAGACACAATTGTGATGGAGAAGCAATCCGCATCAAATCGGTTCATTACTAGTGCTCAAATTAATAAATTATGTAAAGATGTTAGTTCAATCAAAATAAATCTGATAGATACAGTGGCAAAGGTTTATTCAAATATTGTCAATGATTTGGAACAGTTTCAAACTAAGATAGAATATATTTGCGAGTTTATTACATATGTGGATTTAATATATGCGAAGACGTATATTGCTTTTAAACATAACTATTGTAAACCGATAATTAGTAAATTAAATGATAGTAAATTAAATGACAATCAGATTGTAGAAAAATCATATATAAAAGCTCAGAATTTGCGCCACTGTCTAATTGAGAAAATTCAGCAATCTGAGCTATATGTCGCAAATGACATTACAATTGGTACTAATGATATAGATGGTATCCTTTTATATGGCACAAATGCTGTCGGCAAAACGAGCATAATTCGCGCCCTAGGTATTTCAGTTATCATGGCACAGTCAGGTCTATATGTGCCCGCATCTTCTTTTACATTTTACCCTTATAAATACATTTTTACGCGCATTTTAGGCAACGATAATTTGTTCAAAGGACTCTCCACATTTGCGGTTGAAATGTCTGAGCTAAGAACTATTTTACGTCTAGCCGACAGTCAAAGTCTTGTTTTAGGCGACGAATTATGTTCTGGAACTGAAAGTACGAGCGCAATTAGTATTTTTGTTGCCGGCGTTCAAATGCTGTATAATAAGAAATGTTCTTTCATTTTTGCGACACATTTACACGAAATTGTAGATTATGAAGAAATAACCGAGTTGCCTAGTGTCAAATGTAAGCACTTGTCGGTTTTATATGATAAAGAAACTGATGCGCTTGTATATGATAGGAAGCTGAAAGACGGACCGGGAAACAATATGTATGGACTAGAAGTATGTAAGTCTCTAAGTTTACCGCAAGATTTTCTAGAAATGGCATATAATATACGAATGAAATATAAGCCAGACGCAAACAGTGTCTTAGACCGTAAGAAGTCACATTTTAATGCGAAACATATAAAGGGTCAATGTGAGAAATGTGGCAAAAATATGGCGACAGAGGTTCATCATTTACAGTATCAACAAGATGCTAATAATCGTGGTGTAATTGATAATGCGAAAGATGGGCTTACTTTTCACAAGAATCATCAAGCAAACCTGTTAAGCTTATGTGATGTGTGTCATGATGAAATTCATATAACGGGTACAAAACTGAAGAAGGTGAAGACTAGTAGGGGGACAATTGTAAGACCGTTGTAAATTATATTTTTTATATTTTTTATATTTTTTATATTTTTTATATTTTTTATATTTTTTATATTTTTTATATTTTTTATATTTTTTATAAAATATATAATTATGCTTTCATTTTAAGATTCTTTCTAGTTTTGTTAACTAGTCCTAAAAGTTTATCAGTTGCCTGCTTAATTAGAGGCACTGATTTCTTCGCAACAACCTTTACTTTAGAACCAATAGTTTCTAAACCTGCCTTAACCTTGGGAGCATATTTCTTGGTAGTTGTTTTTGCTACATTGTAACCCTTTGACAACGATTTTTTAATCATTGAAGCCTTATTATTGGTAGAAGATTTATTGGTAGAAGATTTATTGGTAGAAGATTTATTGTATCTTTTTTTTGACGCCATTATACATTATGATTATATTTTTATTTATTTGTTAGTTATATTTTTCATTTCTAAATATAAATATATATGAACGCAATTCTTACTTTTTTTAACGAAAATTCAACATATATAGCAATAATTATTGGTATTATTATAAGTTTGTTAGTTTATATCAGTTTTAACAACATAGATTTAAATAAAATGTCTACAAAGAAGTTGACACAGACAGTTACAGTAGAGACTTTTGGTCCTATGGACAATAATGGCACTGGATTAAGTACTGGATTAAGTACTGGATTAAGTACAAATTTGCCACAAGATACAGACTTTAGTGGCGCCAACAGTTTTTGCGAAACACATAGAGGCAACTCTCCTGGCTTAAATGTCGCTTGTAAAGCTCTAACTGATGAAAATTGCTCATCATCGTCTTGTTGCGTCTTAGTTCAGGGACAAAACGGCAACACATGTATGGCAGGTGGCGTCAATGGACCTACATTCAAGAAGGATGCTAGTGGCAATATGATTTCGATGGACGCCTACTATTATGAAGGGAAGCAGTATTTGGCCTCGGCACCTACACCGATGTAGGACAACATTCGATGGTGAAATTGTGCGCCAACCTACACCAATGTAGGCGACTACTTACATACCATGTAGGACGCAACTTGTAGACAACCAGCGACACCAACCTACATCGATGTAGGCAAACAAAGCCACCGTATCGTGATATTCGCATCGCCCGCCAATAGCGCCACTGTTTCGTCATTTTTGTAGTCATTTAAATACACAATTTCCTTTATGTTTGATGCGGCAATCGACCTAAAACAATTTAAGCATGGGTAATGTGTTACATAGATTTTGGCGCCAGATAAGCTGGCACCCCTTTTGGCGCAATCTGTTATCGCATTGATTTCACTGTGAATAATAGACTGCTCGTGATTGTCTTTGACACGCGATATATGCGGCGCACCAGGTATGAACCCATTGTAGCCCATTGAAATCAAACGACCATCTTTGACTATTACAGACCCAACATTCAGACGCTTACATGGACTGCGCTGTGACGCAAGTAAAGCAATTGACATAAAATAGTCGTCCCATTCAATTCTATCTGAATCACTACTATTGGTTTCATTAATAATACTATTTATTTTTGAAAGCATATTATATTATACTAATATTGTTATAATATGTTTTTATTTTGTTTTGTTTAAGATTGTTTTGTGAATAAGAAAAATTAATTATTTAGAAGCAAATATATTTCTTAGATCGTTGCCATTTACAGTATATCCTGTATTATAACCAATAGAAACACCATCACCTATAGGAGCAAATAATGTATTTAGATCCGCATTGTTAATTTTGTAACCTGTTACAGCAGCAGTGTTTGTTCCTTTTGCTTTAAAAATATTAGTTATATTTGTTGTTGGATTTGTTAAGGTTGATGACCACAATGGGACCGCACCATTCGTCTGTGTTGAAAAAAAATAAAATTTTGTAAAACTACTATCTGAACATATAGAATAGTAAGAAGTAGTTAATGGTAAGTTGATTATATACGAGACTCCATTTTCTAATGTATTCTTACTATCCTTATATATATATAATTTTGTTGAACTTCCAAGTACAATATTTGTTCCAGATATATAAACCATGTTATAATCATCGTTAGGAATTGAAGTCATATTAGACCAAGCAGTGTAACCGGTGAGATTGGCTTTCCACACTCTGTTAGTAGAAGCACTAGTTATAGCTACTAGTGAACTAGAGCCATACTTTATATCATTATAACTAACATTGAATGGAGCACCAGGGGAACTGAACCAAGTCGAACCATAATTTGAAGAGATCCAAATTCCACCAGCAGTAGTTGTATTATTTAAAGAAGCCACTGCGATATATTGACCAGTTGAGGCCATTGTTATATTGTTACTATTACCAGCTATAAATAGACCAGTGGGAAATGTTGATGTTGATTTGTTAAAACCGTCACCATAATCCCAAGAGACATACATAGATATTGTATTGGCAGTGGTGTTCCGTATACATGCTACTACATATTGACCAGTACTATTTGATACTATTCCTGAACCGTCATAGTTATAAATTGCCGCTGTTCCCAAAGGATATCTTACAATCCATGTTGTTCCTCCGTCTTTTGATTGATATACTAGAAACTGATTTGACGAAGACGTGCCGCTATTTAAAACGCATATGTTTAGTCCATTATCACTCATTGTTATCATACTTCCAGTTTGTAAGTCATTCCAAGTTGTTTTTTCTAGAATTTTTGTAAAAGTGGAACCAGAATTACTTGATTTTATAATATAATTACTAGTAGAATCTGATAAAACTCCCATAACTATATGTACTCCTGTACTATTAGAAATCATAAATTGTTTGTTAGACAAAGAATTGTTAGTAAAAGTGTTAGTTGTTTTCGAAAATATGAATGATTCAATTGGCACATTAAATGACATAATGTTTTTATTTATTAATACTAAAGAAAAAAATTGATTTTAAAATAAATAAATATAAGAATAATATAAATATATATACAAAGATGATTATTCCTATTAAGTGTTTTACCTGTGGCGTTGTTTTAGCAAACAAATATCGCTATTATTGCGAAGAAGTTAGAAAAAGAAAAATGGCAAAAGACCTCCATGTTGATAAGGTCATTTATTTGACGTCGGAATATAGCGAAAAGACGCCCGAGGGCGAAGTATTAGATGAATTGAAGCTAACGAAGATGTGCTGCCGTCGCCATATGCTTACCCATGTAGATATTGAGTAGATATTGAGTAGATATTGAGTAGATATTGAGTAGATATTGAGTAGATATTGAGTAGATATTGAGTAGATATTTTGTATGGGTGCGTTTTATTTATAAATTATAAATTATGAATTATATGTTGTTTTTTATTTTTTATTTTTTATTTTTTATTTTGTATTATATATTTTTATTTGTATATAATAAATGGCTACTAGAAAAAATAGACAAAATAGACAAAATAGACAAAATAGAAAGACTAAAAGTGGTAAAAAAGGTGGTCGAAAACAAAGACTTATTTATCAGAAGGGATGCTCTAGTTCAAGGCGTCATTTAAAAGGTGGTTCAAATGATAAAATTGCGCCTCTTAGAATGTCTGGTGGGTCTTGTTCTTCATGTAATAATATCTTACAAAAAGGCGGGTGTACTAGTTGTATGTCGCAAAGTGGCGGTGGGTCTTTACCGCCTGTCCCGGCGCCACTAGTAGGCAACCCTTGGACACCGCAAGTTTCTGGATGGCCTGGTGTAGACGGCGTTGATGGTAACATAAACTATTTAGCAAACAATTTATATAATAAATTTGACCCACAAACAATGATGCAGTTAGATAGTACTCAGATAGGTGGGTCTAAAAAGAAGGCTTTTAGAAGAAGACGTTCTAGAAAGCAATATGGTGGTAATTTAATGCCTCAACAACTAACAAATTTAGGAAGAGATTTGTCGTTTAATTTTAAAAGCACATATAACGCAATGAATGGCTATTCGGCACCTGTTGACCCTAGACCGTATATGGACCAATTTCGAAGCACCCCTAAAATGGTTTGAAATATAATATAATATAATACAATATAATACAATATAATACAATATAATACAATATAATATTTGAATAATGACAATAATATTATTTTTTTCTACTCTTAATTTATTATAATGGTTTTTCCCAATAAATTAAGTCAATTGTGTACTCCATCTCTTGTTTATTTTGTTATTTCAGTTATTGGTTTAGCAATGGCTATAGTACAAAATCTTGGAAACAATAACCGTTACAATTTAGGCAGTTTTTCTTGTCAAGTCCCCAGTTGCCTCGCTGTATTTATTATCAAGGTAGTATATGTTCTTTTCTGGACTTGGATTCTTAATTTAATGTGCCGTGATGGTCACGTTGAAATTGCTTGGTTCTTAGTATTGTTGCCATTCATTTTGCTAGCTATCATCATTGGTCTTGTTATGGCTAACCAAAAGAAGGGACAGAACCAGAAAAAGCAGCAGCAGAAGCAACAAACTAGTTGCCAAGGCGGTTCTTGCCAAATGTAAATAACATTATATTTTATATTTTATATTTTATATTTTATATTTTATATTTTATATTTTATATTAAACCTATATATAAAATATGACAAATACACAAAACATTATTGGATTATTTATTTTATTAGTAATTATACTTTCAATGGGATTACAGTTTTTTAATTCAATAGAAAAAGAAGGAATGACTAATAAAAATGGCAATAATGGCAATAATAGTAACAATAGTAAAAAAGATGATAGTATTCCAGTTCAATCTAAAACAAATAAATCAATTGCCAAACAAAATATGTTGAATGATACTGTACCTAATTATTAAGGTATAAGATTTATAATGAATATGAATAATATTTGTATTTTATATTATTATATTATTATATTATATAAAATATAATAGAAACATGGACACAAACAAACGTAATGTAAAAAAGGTAAAAAATGGCATTTCTTATGAAATGAATGGCTGGATTTATGTTTCAATTAAAGGCAAACCTAAAGAGCGTGGTTACGCATATGGACTACTTGTCGCTGATGAAATGAAACGAGTAAAGAAAATTCAGGAATTCATTACTTATAATGATTATGGTGTAAAATGGCAATTCTTTATTGAAGCCTCTGCCAAATACTTCAAGCCAAAAATTATGGAACATTTTAAGGAATTTTATGAAGAAATGGTCGGTTTTTCTGAAGGATGTAGTGCCGCTGGAACCAAAATGTCAGTTGATGAAGTAATTGCGTGGAATAACTCAATGACACTAACTGATGGGTGGTTCGCAAATATGCCTGATGAGGAGCGCATTGCCGTCTTTGGTGAAGGGGCTACAAAAGGGTCTGGTGGAAAGGAGGGTGGTGCTCCCGACAAATGTAGCGCATTTATGGCAAATGGCGACTGGACTGCTGATGGCAAAATTGTCGTATCGCATAATAATTTCAGCAATTTTGTTGATGGACAATTAGCGCGTGTTGTGCTTGATTTGAAGCCTGAAAAGGGAAATCGTATGCTTATTCAGGGGTTTGTTGGCTGGATGTGGTCTGGGACTGACTTCTTTGTGACATCCAAGGGCATCATCGGCACTGAGACAACCATTGGCGGTTTCAATGCGTATGAGAATAATATTCCAATTTCTTGTCGCATTCGTAACGCAATGCAATACGGCAACACATTGGATGACTATGTCAAAATGTTGTTAGATGGTAATTCGGGAGATTACGCAAATTCGTGGCTATTTGGTGACACAAATACAAATGAAATCTTACGATTAGAGCTCGGGTTGCGTTTCCATAATGTGGAGCGAACTAAGAATGGATATTTCATTGGATTTAACGCACCTTATGACCCTCGTATTCGTAATTTGGAGTGCGCTAATACTGGTTTTGACGACATTCGTCGCCATCAGGGAGCCAGACGTGTGCGTTTAGATGACTTGATGGATGAATGGAAAGGCAAAATTGACATTGAAATTGCGAAAAAGATATTGTCTGACCATTATGATGTGTATTTAAATAAGGAGAATCCGTGCTCTAGAACAGTATGCTCACATTATGAGCTCGATGCGCGTGAATATATGTCAGACCCGACAAGACCCAAGCCGTATCAACCCCGTGGCGCGTTAGATGGCAATGTATGTGATACAACAATGGCGAAGAATATGTCGTTTTCTTTGCGCTGGGGTAATTCATGTGGTATCCCATTTGATAAGAATAAGTTTTGCGATGAACATAGAGAGTGGGCTTACCTTAGAGAATACTTGGAAGACAGACCGCAACAACCTTGGACAGTATTTACAACCACTAATTTATCAAATGTGCGCACTATTGGTAACCGAAAAGGCGGCAGTAGTAAGAAAACGAGGACGCTTAGGTTCAAACTATAAGTAATATTGTAAAAAAGATATTGTAAAAAAGATATTATAAAAAGATATTAAACATTTTGATTGTTATTATAATAATTATACTAACAATGCTATTCATTACTACACTATTATTATTTATGTATATTCAGTTTGCCGACAATGCGGTTGTAAAAGATTTCTTTTATTTGAACAATGATAATTGGAAAATTGTCGGCAATAAGAACATAACTGACGCGTTTTTCAGACCATTTAGCTTGAATGGTATGCTATCTAATTATATTGTCGGCGATGATAGACTTATAAATGTGGATTATAAGAATAAAAATGACGCCAATTTGTGGTATTTCAGTAAGATTTTTCCAACCCAGATTTCCTTAGCAAATACGAGTATTTTCTCTTTCACAATGGCGAGTCTTGTCGGCGATTTTCGAAAACTGAATTATGAAAACAGTTTTAGTTCCGCTTTAATTAAAATAATGAATAATGTAACAAATGAGCACATTATATTTCCTGTAAATCATCTTATTGAAAAATATAACGGTTCGTTGCAATCATTTGTTATTCCAATGGTCCATAGTTTGTGGCTGAATAGTCTTAATTACACGCAAATAGGTGTCAATCATTTTAAAAATTTTCTGAAAAATGTGACGCAAATTGATATATTGGGCGACTGGACGCAGGGCAATGAAACAATGTGTCTCGATAATGTTTTAATTAATTAATTGGCTAGGTAATTTTTGATGTTTTTTATTCTTAAAAATTTGTTACCATATATGGTTATAATAATATCTTAGTATTTTCTCTATATTTTTCAGTAACAAAAAAATTCCCAAAAGTAAAAAGGAAAACGAAAAATGGACATTTTTAAAAATGTCCAAAAATGAAAGCCCAAAAATAGTTTTGAAAAACACTGTTTTTTTCATTTTTGACCATAACCGTCACAATTTGTTTTTAAGGCTTCAAAATTTTGTGATGATAATTTTTTTTTATTTTATGAAAACCTTTAGGAATTTTTATCTCTGGCTAATATACGACTAAAAATGGCTAACGAAAAAGTTCCAAAAGTTCAAGATGTTCACGAATGTAAAACGTGTGACTATACAACGTCACGATTAAGTCAATATGAAAGACACTTATTAACTGATAAACACATTAGACTAACAAATACTAATCAGGAACCTTCCAAAGTTCCAGATTTTATTTGCTCTAATTGTAAACAAAAATATAAGCATCAGTCTAGTTTATGTAAGCACCGAAAATCTTGTATGTCAAAACACAACACTAAAAGTAATGTAATAAATGATTTTGAAGATGAGATGAACAAAACCGAGACATTTGATAAGAATCTTCTGTTTGAACTGTTAAAACAGAATCAAGAATTACAAAGACAGCTTATTGAAATGTCATTAAAGAACAATTCAAATAACATAACTAACAATAGTATAAACACAAACTGTAACAACTCATTCAATCTACAGTTCTTCTTAAATGATAAATGTAAAGGCGCGATGAACATGAGTGAATTTATCGATTCAATTAAGGTTCAATTATCAGACCTTGAAACGTTTGAGAATGATGGATACGCCGACGGTGTGTCAAACATTATTGTGAAAGGATTAAACGCATTAGACGAATATTTGCGCCCCATACATTGTAGCGACTTGAAACGAGAGATTGTATATATTAAAGATAATAATTGCTGGGTAAAAGAGACAGAAGATAAACTTATATTAAAGAGCGCAATTAAAAAGGTCGGATTTAAAAATATAAAGCAAATCAATGAGTGGATAAAAATTCATCCAGATTGTAAAGACCCACGGACAAAAACATATGATAAGTATAACAAAATAGTAATGAATTCAATGTCAGGGGGCACAGAAGAGGAACAAGCAGATAATATCAATAAAATTGTGAGAAATGTTACCAAAGCAGTTGTAATAGACAAGCATATAATAAAGTAAATATTATGGTTTTATAGATTCAAATATTAGATTCAAATATTAGATTCAAATATTAGATTCCAATATTAGATTCCAATATAGATTCAAATATAGATTCCAATATAGATTATTAGAAAAAACATTATAAAAATATATAACATTATATTATTATAATGGATACAATTGCTTGGAATCTAATCGATAAATATTTTAAAGACAATCCGTATAATTTAGTAGCCCATCATTTAGACTCATATAATGACTTCTTTGACAAAGGTATTTTTCAAATTTTCCGTGAAAACAATCCTATACGTTTTATTGAAAGAGAAGAACAAAACAAAGAAATCACAAAAGGAGGCCAAGTTATTGAAAAAGGTAGAAACGAATGCTTCTTATATCTCGGTGGCAAAACTGGCACTAAACTGTATTTTGGCAAGCCTGTTATTTATGACAGTAATTCCAATAGCGGAGAACCATATCCGCATTATATGTATCCAAATGATGCGCGATTAAGAAACATGACATACGGGACAACAATACATTACGATGTTGACGTCGAATTCGTGTTTTATGACGGCGAACAAAAAATACAGCAAACTATTACATTAGAAAAAATATATCTAGGACGTTTTCCAATTATGACACATTCAAACTTGTGTATATTAAAAGGTATCACTAGTCAAGCCCGTTTCAATTTAGGTGAATGCCGAAACGATTTTGGAGGTTATTTTATTATTGATGGCAAAGAAAAGTGTATTGTTAGTCAAGAGAAATTCGCAGACAATATGCTCTATGTACGAAAAAACAAAGACGACAATACGTATAGCTATTCTTGTGAAGTGCGTTCAGTATCGGAAGACAGCTCAAAACCCATTCGTTACACATCCGCAAAAATTGTGGCACCGGACGCGACCTATTCAAACAACCAAATTGTCATTGATGTGCCCAATGTGCGAAAACCGGTGCCTCTATTCATCCTGATGAGAGCATTGGGTATCGTTTCTGACAAAGCTATTATTGAATGCTGTCTCCTGGATTTAGAAACAAATTCAAATATGATTGACTTATTTATACCGTCAATTCATGATGCCACTAAAATATTCACTCAACAAACTGCTCTAGAATATATCAAGACTTTTACAAAGAGACGCACAACTTCAGCTGTTCTAGAAATTCTCATGAATTATTTTTTACCGCACGTAGGCGAAGACAACTTTTTAAACAAAGCCTACTATGTTGGGTTCATGGTTAACAAATTGTTGCGGGTATTTATGAAGCGCGAGAAACCCACTGACCGTGATAACTTCAAGTTCAAGCGTGTTGAAACCTCTGGAAGTCTCATTTACGATTTGTTCCGTGAATATTTCTTAATACAAAATCGCGGCATCTTTTTAAAAATAGACAAGGAATTCTATTATCATCCAGGCAAATACAGAAGCAATTTTATGTCATTAATTCAAGACAATTACAAGGATTTCTTCAAGGAGCGCATTATTGAGGATGGGTTCAGAAAGGGTTTCAAAGGCAACTGGGGCGCCGACCCAAATACGAAGCGTATTGGTCTAGTTCAAGACGTAAATCGTCTGTCATGGTTCTCATTCATTAGTCATTTGCGCAAAATTAGTCTGCCACTAGACCCTACATCCAAAGTAGCAGGACCGCATTATTTACACGGGTCACAATGGGGAATCATTGACCCAGTTGATACACCCGATGGCGGCAATGTCGGTCTACATAAACACATGTCAATAAGCACAAAAATCCCTAATGGCTTCTCATCATTGCCTCTTATTAAGTGGTTAAGAGCCAATACACCACTTAAATTAATCCAGGAATGTAGTCCAAAAATGCTTGCTACATCGACCAAGCTGTTTATAAATGGAAATTGGATAGGTATTATTGAAAATCCTATTGAAAATGTTAACACATTGAAGCTGTTTAGACGCAATGGTATAATTCCAATTTACGCGAGTATCTCATTTAATTTCGAGACCAATATTTTGTATATTTACACTGATGGTGGGCGTCTTTCTAGACCAGTTTATTATAAAGATGCCGATGGCAAACTCAGCTACAATCACGGAACATTGAGGGACACCATCTTGTCGCATCAGTATTCTTGGTCGCAGGTTGTTGCCGGATTTGAGAAAAAAAACACCGATAATTTTTGCCTGAGAAGCAATGTTCTATATAATGCGAATGATTTGTATCCAGGCTACAAGACACTCGACCGTTTGTTAGATATGTTACAGGAGAACAAGGGCATTGTTGATTATATTGATACATCCGAAGAAGAAGTCGCGTTGATTGCTACTCGACCTGAACAAATAAAAGATAACAAATTTTATACACATTCTGAAATAGACCCGTCACTCATGTTTGGCGTCATGGGCAATTCTATTATTTATCCCGAAGCGAATCAGTTGCCTCGTGATGTGTTTTCGTGTGGTCAAAGTAAACAAGCGGTTTCATTATATCACTCAAATTATCAGTTGCGTCTAGATAAAATGGGTGTTGTTTTAAATTATGGGCAAGTTCCACTTATTAAATCGCGATATCTTCAATATATTTGTAATGAGGAGCAGTCTTATGGTGTAAACGCAATTGTTGCGATTATGAGTTACACGGGCTACAATGTGGAAGATGCTATTCTTATTAATGAAGGGTCTATTAAACGAGGCTTGTTTAGAACCACTTATTTCACCACATATGAAGCCAGGGAAGAGAGTTCTAAAGTATCGGGTAACAATGTGAATTCGTTTTTTACAAATATTGAGAGTAAAGAGAACGTGTCTAGATTAAAAGAGGGTTTCGATTATAGCAAATTAGACGTACATGGTCTAGTCAAGGAGAATACTGAAATAGATGACCGTGTTGTTCTAATTGGTCAAGTTACTTCAACTACAGACAATAAAGGCGAATACATTGACAACTCAAAGACGACGAAGAAAGGACAGCTTGGATTTGTCGATAAGTCGTTTATTTCTGAGGGCGAGGAGGGCTTCCGAATTGCGAAAATTCGTGTTCGTGAAGAACGCCTGCCCGCAATTGGTGACAAAATGGCGTCTAGAGGCGGTCAGAAAGGCACACTAGGTCTCATTATTCCTGAAGAAGACATGCCTTTTACTGCCGATGGTATTAGACCCGACCTTATTATTAATCCGCATGCGCTACCGTCGCGTATGACAATCGGACAACTAATTGAATGTTTGCTAGGCAAGGCGTGTACTTTATATGGTGGTTACGGCGACTGTACCGCATATGCCACAAAGGGAGCTAATTATGAAACATATGGACACATGTTGACTAAAATGGGATACCATAATTCAGGCAATCAAATATTGTATAATGGCTTCACTGGGGCGCAATTGTTTTCCGAGATATTTATTGGACCTACTTACTATATGCGTTTGAAACACATGGTTAAAGACAAGATTAACTATCGTGCTACAGGTAGGCGCAGTGCGTTAACAAGGCAGACAAATCAAGGTAGAGCAAATGATGGTGGTTTGCGAATTGGTGAAATGGAACGTGATGGTATTATGGCACACGGATTATCATATTTTTTGAATGAGTCGTATATGGTTCGCGGTGATGAATATTACATGGCCGTTTGTAACAAAACTGGTGCGATTGCGGTTTACAATCCAGAGCGTAATCTGTTTTTAAGTCCATTTTCAGATGGTCCGTTGGTGTTCAATAATTCAAAAGATGGGCAGCCAGTTTTAGACGCACTCAGTATTTATGGAAGGTCATTTAGTATTTTGCGCATCCCATATGCTCTAAAATTGCTAATACAAGAATTACAAGTGATGAATGTTCAGATGCGAATTATAACAGAGGAGAATGTAGACCAGTTGCTTAATTTGTCATATCAGTCACAAAATATAGATAAATTACTTGGCATAGACCATGGTGAAGATGGCACAGTTACTCGAGAAATTAGGGAAATTATAGAAAATTATAAGAAGAATACTATGAGCAAGATAAAAGCAGAGAATATGCCTATGTCTGTTAAACAAAACCAATATGGTCGTGAAATACCACAAAATTTGGAACAAGGGGAACAAGGGGAACAAGAGGAACAAGGGGAACAAGGGGAACAAGAATCTAGCCCTGAATATGCTCAGTATTTTTCGCAAAATCCGGCTCCTGGCTATGAAGGTGAAGGTTTAGGTCTAGGTACAGGCGTAGCCAAAGAAGACAAAGGTTTAGACATTGCTGCCAGTGTTAATGACGGAATTGCTTCATTAAATAGTAGTTTAGGTGAAGCAGCATCTTCAATATCTAATACAGTATCAGGAACAATTGGCGACATAACAAATAAATTAGGCGCAGCATCAGATGCGTTATTAGGGGAAACCCAATTAGAAATTTTTGATGATGTACAAATGAATGCTATATTTAATAAATTATCACCAGACAAGAAGGCTGCTATTATTAAGATGGATGAAGAACAGCGAAAGACAGTAATGACACAAATAATGGCGGCAGCGCAAGCGCAAAAAGCGCAATCAGGGGGAGGCGGACTAACATCCTATTTTAATGGGCTGCCAGTTCAAAATCAAATTGCCGCTTTACAAAACACATATAAGAGCATGGCAAATGAGTTTAAACAATTGTCTGGTGTGGTAAATGCTCCGCAAATAACAATTGTGAAGCCACAGTCGGCGGCAGAGGCACTATATGGTGGTCCATTATCACTATTTGCTCCGTTAAGTGATGTTAAAAAAGGTGGCGATGCTACTAGTTCTGATAGTTCATCATCGAATAGTTCATCATCGAATAGTTCATCATCGAATAGTTCATCATCGAATAGTTCATCATCGAATAGTTCATCAAGCAAGTCAAGTAATAATGATTCAATTGGCGGAGCAATAAAAATTATAAAATTATAAAAATATTAAATAATATAAATTAAAATTGAAATAAAAGTAAACATTGATATATATATTATTATAATATATTAGATAATGTCAACCCAAGCAGTTCAAAATACTAGTAGTTTAATTTCGTCCATCTATAAATCCAGAACCATTCTTCTGGATTTAATGGGAATGCAAGGTTATAACACATATGACTATGAAGGATTTAGTGTAAATGAAGTAAATACAATGAAGGTAAATAACCAGTTAGATATGATTTTAGAAAAACGCGACGAAGATGTCGATTTAAAACGCAAGTCAAAAATATATATTCGCTACTATTTAGCAAAATCATTAAGACCGCAAAATGTACAAGAAATGATAGATGATTTGTTTAATATAGAAGAGGTTTTATCAAAGTATGATACTTTATTTATTGTAGTAAAAGATGAGGTAAATGATACTTTGATAAACACATTGAAGCACATTTGGGAACAGGAAAAGATTTTCATAGTGATACAGAATTTGAAGCGACTCCAGTTTAATATTTTGAAGCATGAATTAGTACCACCTCATCGCATTTTAAACAGTGCTGAGGTTTTAATTGTAAAAAAACGTTATAATGTTATGAATGATGGACAGTTTCCTGATATTTCGCGCTTTGACCCCGTTGCGCAAGCAATTGGCATCCGTCCGGGTCAAGTGTGTGAAATAATCAGACCTAGTAAGACGGCAATTTTGGCACCTTATTATAGAATATGTATGTAAATAAAAACAAATAAAAACAAATAAAAACAAATAAAAACAAATAAAAACAAATAAAAACAAATAAAAACAAATAAAAACAAATAAAAACAAATAAAAACAAA
>Ga0114969_10000834_pt1 | contig 26515 bp, 15 predicted proteins | sample M_130807_MF_Meta_FD_87316 | JGI IMG/M metagenome (GOLD analysis project Ga0114969, IMG submission 87316) | Freshwater microbial communities from Lake Montjoie, Canada to study carbon cycling - M_130807_MF_MetaG | ecosystem: Environmental > Aquatic > Freshwater > Lake | place: Lake Montjoie...
GAAGTTGCCAGTGAAGTTGCCAGCATAAGTCCCGCTATAGTTTCCAGTATAGGTTGCTGGACCCACGTAGTTACCAGTGAAGTTACCAGTGTATGTACCAGCAAATGCCGTGCCACTGAAACCACCATAGAAAACAGCATAGTTACCAGTAAACCCTCGAGAATATGTTCCAGAATATGGAGCAGTACCGACGTAGTTGCCTGCATAGTTACCAGTGAAGTTACCAGTAAACCCTCGAGAATATGTTCCAGAATATGGAGCAGTACCGACGTAGTTGCCAACATAGTTACCAGAGAATGCACGCGAGTAGGATCCAGAATACGGCGCAGTGCCAACGTAACCACCAGCATAGTTGCCAGTAAAGTTACCTGTATATGTTCCAGAGTATGGTGCTGGACCTACATATCCACCACTGAAGTTTCGTGAGTAGTTACCTGTATAGGTTCCAGAGTATGGTGCTGGACCAACATATCCACCAGCGTAGTTACTGGTAAAGTTTCCAACAAAGTTACCAGCATAGTTTGCTGGATTAACTTGTTCTCTTGTATCTGTGGCAGAATTTCCAAGTTGAACCCATGTACCAGTTACTACTGGAGTTGTTGCTTGGATCTTATATGTTCCCACACCAGACTCAATAATTCTATTGCGGAAATTTGGGAGCATCTGCAGAATTTCGGCAGAAGACATTTCCTTAACATCTTTGGTATTGATCAGTTTAAGTGGTTTGAGACTTGTGTCTGGACTGCTGGTTGCAGCAGTTTTCTGCCAAAGGTAAGTAAGAGTATTACCACCGTTGGCAATATCAGTTAGCGTATAACGAGAAACCCATGTACCACCTGACGGAGCAGTTGCTTGCAATTTATATTGACCAGCAGTATATGCAGATTCTGCGGTCATAGCAGTAAGAGCATAGTCAAGTAGTTCGGTTTTGAGTTCTGCATCCGTCATTTCTTTGATGGTGCTAGAAGAATATTTAACTGCTCTATTTGTAATACTTTCGGCAGCCGCTGCAGTAACTTGTTTTGCAGTAAACGTAACCGTATTAACTGCACCAGCAGAAGGGTGAGTTCCTATTGCATCCTGAAGATCGGTATCAACAAAGGTTCCGATAGAAGTACCAGTTCCAGTGCCGTTTGTGGTGATATTGATTTCACCTGTACCTGTACCATCAGCATTTGCACCAAAGGAAACTGTTAGAATGTTAGCGACGTAATTTTTAATTTCGTCAGTTGTCATTGCTTGCAACCCCTGCAAATTAGCAGAAGACACAGGAGTTGCAGAGGATTTAATTCTAAGAACCATGTTTATGCCGTCCTAATCCACAGTTTAACAGTTGATACAGTTTCTTTTGAGGAAATAATAGTTGCTCCAGAATACGTTCCCGCATATGTGCCCGAGTAGTTTCCAGTGAAGTTACCTCCATATATATTCGTATAGACACTGCTAAAGTTACCAGTGTAGTTGCCAGTATATGTAGCAGGTCCAACATAGTTGCCTGTGTAATTGCCAGAACTAGTAAAGTTACCTGTGTAGTTGCCAGTATAAGTTGCTGGACCTACATAGTTGCCTGTGTAATTGCCAGAACTAGAGAAATTACCAGTGAAGTTACCTAGGAAGTTGCTTGTATATGTTCCAGAATATGATGGACCTACTGGATTAGAACCTGCTGGATTTGAGTATGATGGTCCTGCTGGATTCGAATATGATGGTCCCGCTGGATTAGAACCTGCTGGATTTGAATATGATGGACCTGCTGGGTTAGAACCTGCTGGTGTAGTATAGTTTGGTGGTCCAGAATAAGTTCCGCTATAATATGCCTTGGCAAAACCAGTGATAAAATAAAGAGGAGTACCTTGGTAATTTCCTGTATAGGTGCCAGAGTATGGAAAAGTACCAGTATATGATGTTCCTGGACCAGCGTAATACCCGAGGTAGAATGCAGGGATAAATATTGGACCTGTTGCTGGTGAAAAAGGAATCCACATTCCTGGTTGATAATAACCAGTATATGATGTTCCTGGACCAGCGTAATACCCAAGATAAGTGGTACTGTAGTATCCAGTATATGTTGTTCCACCACTAGAAAAGTAACCAGTATAAAATGCAGGTATAGTTCCAAAGGGACCAAGGTCAATCTGCTCTGTGTAGTAACCAGTATATGGTGTTCCTGGACCACTAAAATAACCTACACTACCAGGACCTTCATAAGAATCTCCAGGTTCTCCTGGAGCTAAGGGTGGTCCTGTGTAATACATAAATCCGTAAGAACCTGTGTAACTTGTTCCAGGACCAGTATATGATCCTGCATATGCTGGTCCTGTGAAGTATCCAGTATAGGTTCCTCCACCGCCAACATAGTTACCAGAATATGCTGGTGATGTGTAGTAACCAGTATAGTTTGCACCTGCGCTAGAATATGTATGAGCAACTGCCGCTGCCATGAAGTATCCAGTATATGGTGTTCCTGGACCAGTATAGTTTTTAGGTCCAACATAGTTGCCTGTGTAATAACTAGTATAGTATGTTGCCTGTTCTCTGTTGGGTGCGGGTCCATCGTAATTCCCTCCATAACTGCCAGTATATGGTGTTGAATATGATGGACCTACTGGATTAGAACCTGCTGGATTTGAGTATGATGGTCCCGCTGGATTTACAGTTCCTGGAGTTGAGTATCCTGGACCTGCTGGATTTGAATATGATGGACCTGCTGGATTAGAACCTGCTGGATTTGAGTATGACAGTCCAGTAAAATTACTGCTGAAGTTCCTACTAAAGTTGCCACTATAAGATGGTCCAGCACCTGAATATGTTCCAGAGTATGGAGTAGTACCAACGTAGTTACCACTGAAGTTACCACTATATGATGGTCCAACACCTGCATATGTTCCAGAGTATGGAGTAGTACCAACGTAGTTACCAGAAAAGTTACGACTATAAGATGGACTTGTGAACGATCCAGTATATGATGGACCACCATAAGTTCCTGAATAGTTACCAGTATAGTTACCTACGTAATTCAGCGGAGAAACTTGTTCTCTCGTATCAGTAGTAGAGGATCCAAACTCGACCCATGTTCCACTTGCTGGAGCAGATGCCTGTAACTTATATGTGCCGATATTAGTATCAATAATACGATTTCGGAAGTTCGGAACCAACTGCTCGATTTCAGCAGAGGTCATAATCTTCAATGAATTAGCATTATTGCTTTTCAGAGGTGCAAGAAAATCACTAGGAGATGTGGACGCTGCAGTTTTTTGCCACAGGTAGGTTGTGGTATTTCCGCCGTTCGCAACATCGGTAATTGTGTATCTTGCTTGCCAAGTTCCGCCTGATGGGGCAGTTGCTTGTAATTTATATTGACCTGCAGTGTATGTAGATTCGGCAACAAACGCTGAAATGACAGTATCTAATACACCATCAAGATCAGAATCAGTCATCTGGCGAACACCATCAGACCAAGCAACAGGACGAGCAGTAACACTCTCAGCAACAGCAGTAGTTACTTGCTTTGCGTAATAGGTGGTAGTAGTTGTAGCACCCGTAGCAGGGTGTGTCCCAGTTGCTTCGGTTCTGTCTGTATCATTAAACGTTCCGATAGAAGTTCCCAAACCAGAATTATTTGTCGTAATGTTTATCTCAGCAGTGCCAGATCCAGTTGTATCTGTAGCAAACTTAGTTGTGATAACATTGGCAATATAGTTCTGGACCTCTGCATTGGTCAAAGGTTGCAATCCGCTGAATACAGCAGACGTTATTGGCGTCGTAGATGCTTTGACCTTTAGAGGGTTCATTTTAGTTTAACCTGTTACCACTTGTGTCGTAAACAATAAGATTGGTAATACGATACCAGTCTTGTGTATCCTGTGCAACTAACTGAACAGAACTGTACGGTGCTAGATTAACAGCAACGTTCACAGTTCCTTCGTCAATTACGTCAGAAGTGTTTGGGTAAATTTTAATATTAACCGCAGTGGTATTGACAATAGTAGCAGAAATACCAGCAGCAGCAGTTGGGAGTTTAACTCCTTGATCTGCTGTTGCTGTGGTAACAATGCTTACTGCCTTTGTAAGTGCAGTTGCACCACCCTGTGTAGATCCTGCTGCAGTAACCGTGGCAGACACCGATGGGATGAATGCGCCAGTTAATGTCAGATCAACAAAAGATGGACTGTCACCAGATTGATACTTGTCATTGTTGAGGTTGGTAAAGTTATTATCCACCTCGTTATTTGTTAAAGGTATGCCTTTGACAGACCTCAGTGTAATTGTGCTCATGCTTTCCTACCTTCATGATTGTTAAGAAATTGTTTTAACATAGATTTAATTTCTGTCAATTCGTCTTTAAGCATACAAATCTCAGTACCATATGACTTCATTTGCTGAAGTCTTTCTCTCTGAGCATTGTATGCTGCTAATGCATTTTTGTCATTGGAGACAATTGCTTTAGAGTCTCCGTCTCTAATGTATTTATTAGTATCTTCAAGAGCAAATTTTGCCATATTATACCTGCAACGCGATTGCTCTTAGTTCCTTAAACTTAGGAACAACAGAACTATTTGTAGAGAACATAACAATCTTAATCGCCATTGTGTTATATGTGGTATAGGTCGCTCCCGAATAGGTGTATGTGAAGAAACCAGTTTCTACACTGCCAACCTTGTTCGCATTTGGTATTTTATATTCATACTCAACGAATCCAGCAGCGGCAGTGGAACTTAGTGGCGATACACTTGTTTCGAGTTCTACCCAGTCAAGATCTTCAAAGTTTCTAGAGTCTGATGAATTTTGCATCTTAGCATATACTCTCGCCGAAGTTCCTGCTGGAAGATAATTGCTCAGATAGACCTTCAGATCTTCTGCGTCATCTTCGAGATTAACCCGACGCGAGATATACTTAGAACTTGCAGTACCAGCATTGGTGTCTTCATCTGCACCAGTATCAGCGTTGATATGGTTTGAGATACAGATTAACGAACACTTTCTGAGATCGATAACAGGAGAAACCGTGTCAGTCATTGTCTTCATACCAAAGCGAATATTCAGTGACTTATCACCACCAAGATCAGCAGTCTCATTTGACTTCGAATAAATCGCTGCTTCTGTTGGGATGTCATTTGTTTCACCAAACGTCAGAAGCTCAAACGTATCTCCTCCAGAAGAAGCATCAGTTGCAGTTTTAGCATAACTCCAAACACCTGATGTTGGTGTGAAGTCCATGTAACCGATGTTAGTCTGAATCGAGTTGATTAGTTTATTCTCAACTTCAGTAACTGTGGTATAGATTGTTCCGTTGGTGATTGTATCAGCAGCAGTAAATACACCTGCCTGAACAACAATCTTTAGAACATTATACAGAGAATCATACTGCTTGACGTAACCATACTTGGTCGATTCAAATCCTTCTACATAAACCTTTTCACCAGCGGCGAACTTGGTTGTAGTTTTAGTATCATTAGAAACAAGATACATATTATTGTCAATCGCAAGATAGTCATAGTTAGAATTCTGGAACTTGGCAGTCGAGATAACTGATGTGTCAAAGATTGCGCGATACAAAGTAAACTTCATATCTTCTGCTTGCTTTTCGCTCCACGTACGGTTGTTTGCTGAAGTAAACAGCATACCGACATTTGGTTGTTCCGAAATTCTCTTCTCAGTACCTACTTCATTTTCGCCGATTTCGGAAACCCATGCAGTATAACCAGGATCATTACCCGCAGGAAGAAGAACGAAACAGTATTCTGTATTGTTCTGTAGATAAACAGGAGATGGGAATGTAAAGTTTGTGTCAGCGAATGTCACAACACCTGCGCCATCTTCAGTTGAAGTGGCAACCTCGTCTGCAATTTTGGTAACTTCACCGAAAGGAAGAACCTTCTCTGACGGGAATCCATTAATCATCTCACGAAGTTGCAGAGTGATGGGAGCAGTTCCCTTGCTTCTGAAGTATATGTCAACGCCAGTCACGAAAGTTCCAAACGGCATTCCATCAACAAAGAAACTTTGCGCTAGAGGATCGCGACCGCCCATTCCAGGTATACCCAGACCCAGATTGAAGGTGAAGTCGGGTACCACAAAAATAGGTGCATCTACTGGTCCTGGAGTTACTACAGGAGTTGGTGCTGGCACTGGTACTTCGACAATTACTGGAACTGGAACTTCTATGATGGTCACAGTAGTAGGATTATTTGTGATATTTACTTCAGTAACTTCAGTGATATTATTAACCACCGTATTTACTACATTTGTATTATTAACAACAGTTGTATTATTGGTAGTGTTAGAAACGTTTGTGGTATTATTAACTGTAGTAAAAGTATTGTTTACTGTGGTATTTTGAACAACTCCGACTGCTCTTTCGCCAATACGATTTGCAGTGGTAGTGTTTTCAGTTATAGAACGAGAATCACTCACAGTATTAAACGCAACATTTGCCTCTCTTGTAGAAACAACAGTTCCTTGAACAACTTGCGAGAGACCATTGGCAGAGAACGAATTTGTCGCCGAAGTTGTGACGAATGAAGATCTGTTAAACGGATCATCACAGACTCTGAAGTTCTTAGTTCCTGTTCTAAACGTACCAGCGGGAATTCTAAACTGAATTGCAAGTTCGCCGTTGACATCAGTAACTAGTGAATCACCATAATCACCTGAACCCCCAGAAATAGCATATGCAGAATATTCTGCAGGATCCGTTGGAGATGCAGTTAGAGCAGCACTTGATAGAGGACGGCAGTGTGCAGTAACATCAATACCGTCGAAGAATGGATATATTCTGGTTGCTGGTTTCAATCTCTTACATTTAACTGTAATTGTAACGCTTCTCATATATGGAATGATAGAAGCATTTGTCACACGATCACCAAGATCTCTTGTAATAGTTTCGGGTGTGACAGTCATAGTCACACCTTGACGAGTTTGGCGCTGTGTAGTGGTAGTAGTTGAAATCTGAATTTGCTCTTGGAATAACGTATCACCCGCAACTCTAGTCTGTCCACCCGTTGTAGTTGTATCAGTAGAAACCGAAACACCAGTTACGATATCCTGCCAATCATTCCACTGTGTTCCCCAAGAATTTGCCATAGCAGCAAAGTTGTCGTAGTTACCATCGAAGTTTACAGCGAGATCGGGACTTTGTGCAGTATCAGTCCAGTTATCAACTGGAGGATCTAGAGTTATATCACCAATGTAAGAGAACAGAAGATCACCCACACAGTTTCTTGACTTAGAAGCAAATGTATTCTGAGTAAGAACAGCATAATTATATGGAAGTGTTAGTAGATCACCTGTTTTCTTCACACCAAGAGAATTTACTGAATCAAAAATTAAATCAACATTCTCAATATTAAAGAACGGACGAAGTTCTTGGTTTACTGGATCGATAGAGCAACTATAGTTGAGATCCTTTGGATTACCAACATTGTGCCCAGTAAACGCATCGACAAGAATACCATGCTTAAATCTATTCAGCGTTGGATCTGATGCGCTAGGAATGAACAACGATTCAGTTGACTTTTCGAGAAGAGTCAGAGAAGTGTAATATTCCAAACGAGTAACACGTTGCGCAATTGCTCCGATATCGCGCATTGTATAACGACGATTATCAAGAGTGCGGAAAGTTACACCATATTCGTTGCGCCCAGTTGACTTGGCAACATTAGGAGCGAGCGATGGGAATGGTGGAATTGTAACAATAGCAATGCACATTGCGTTTTCTGGAGTAAGTGGTTCTATTGGAGACAGTGATGGAGTTCCGCTTACAGCGGAGAATACACCATTATCATCTAATATAATCTTATCTTTACGACCAACCCAATATTCGTAGTTGATATTGATTTCTTGTTCGGGTCTAGGAATAGTAAGACCGAACGAGGCAGGATCAACTGTTGTCGATACTGCAGGGTTTACTGGAACCGACGCGATAGACGCAAAGGTAACAGGAGTAATCGAGTCAGCAATTCTTACTCTGAAGTCGAGAGTATCACGAAGATCATACGACTCACCAGTTGTGGTTGAGGTATAAATCGGAATCTCATATGTGTTGATATTACCACCACCAGGAGTTGTATCATTTACAGGATATGAGTCGACTGCGAAGTAACCAGCAGTTGATGCAGTTTCTGTATGAGTGAAGTAACTAATCTTAGCAACTAGATTAAATCCAGCGAGAGAAGCAGCACCATTGACTGCATTGAGTTTACCGAGTTCGTATGTATTATCACGTTGCCCAGTATCTAGAGTATATTGTGAAACAATATCCGTACCAGTTGTAACGATATTAGAGTAAGATGTTCCAACTGCTGCCTTATAAACAGCCTCAACAGAGAACACATCAGCAACACCAAGATTTAATGACGTTCCGCCACCTACCTTGAAGAAGTACTGAGCATCGTTGCCTGTTCCTGTAAGATTAACCGCACTACCACCTGATGTTGCTGATACTCTAAAAGCATTGGCAGTTAGTCCAGCAGAAATTACGTAATATGTAGTTCCACTTGTCAATCCTGCAACACTTGTACCACCACCATTGTAGTATACTACCGCATCACCAGAAGAATATCCGTGAGCAGTATATGTGAATGTTTCAGTAGAAGTATTTACTGCAGAAGCAAGGATCTTATGAGACAGATCAAACGCAACATATCTTGATCTATTCAGAGTTTTGAACAGAGGTGTCGCAAGGTTTACTTCAACAGTAGCATATACTGTAACGGTATCAGTGAATACAGAACTACCACTGTCTTCTAGAGCAGTAAAACTGAGAATTTGAGCAGAAGCATCTAGTGCATCAACTGTGCCTGTCGTCAGATCAATAATTTCACCACCAGTGTCTCTTACCATCAACAGATTGTTGTTGATATAAGACTCAATCGCATCATCGGCATTTTGAATAAAGAACTCATTACCAGACAGAGTAATGTTACCAGCGCCTGCAGTAATAGAAACACCCGTATACACTTTAGTATAATATAGCGATGTTTCATAACTACCAGAAGGATGTGGTGGTTTGATTGTTCTGGTAGCACGCGATGGCATTCTAAACAGTAGTTTATTATATTGTGATGACTTCAATACAGATTCTACAACGTCAGCATAACCATCTTTGGTTCCGCTAGTTGAGTAATACAAACCATCAACATCAGCGAAGTTGCCTGTTGTCATTTGAACATCATAAACATAGATGTTATAAACTGCAGTAGCAGAACCAACGGTTCCGCTCACATACTCGATGTGACGAACACGTGCGCTACCAATTTCGCTACCTTGTACTGCTGTCTGTGAACTAGAAACACCGTTTTGCACTGCATTGCGCAGAGAAATCTTAGAACCATCTAGTGGCAGAACACCCTTATAGTCTGTAACAACAACATAGTTACCATATGCAGAACTGATAGGAACACTATATTTCTTTACAGTGTCAATACCTTTTCGGGCAAAGGCATATTCGGTTTGACGAGTCTCATACTCATAACCGCGAACATATGCTTTACCTGCCTCTAGACCGACAGCAAGTAGAAAAGGATCGCCACCAAGTGCATCAGTATAAAGACCATTGTTTGTAGTATCATCAAGGTGTTCACGAACTAGAACAGGGAATGACTTTACCGTATAGTTACCAGACTCATCATATGTTCTGCGTGCTAGATTGTCGCCAAGTTTGGCATAGATGTCAGAAGTATGTGTTCTGTTAAGACCACCCGCAACAACTGTCGCAACTTCATAATACCCGTCTGGGATTTCATCACCAGCATCAACGAAAATCAGATCAGTTGAAACATAGTATCTGTCTGCACCAGGAGCAGTAAAATTGTATGTGCCTTGTGCTGGATCAAGCAGAGTTTCATCATCACCAGAGTCTATAATTTGCTCATCTGCACCAACACACACACTACCTGTTGGATTGTATGTATACTTTGAAAGATAAATTGTCTCTGAAGTATGGAGAATAAACTTACCATCGACATAAAGAATACCGTCACCAAGAGTCATGCGAGTGGCGCGACCCCAATAGTTATTTGTTAATTCTTCCGTGTCAACTGCAAGTGCTTGAACAGTAAATTCATCACCGTCAAGAGATGCAGTATCTGACACAACTGTAAGAGTTTCTGCGCCAAGGAAGTGAACAGTATTTGTGCTACCATCACCACTGGTATATCTTAGGTAAAGAGTTCCTGGATCTGATGCTGTTGCATCGACTGCATCTACGATTACCGCTTTAAGACCGTTACCACCCTCGACTGTAGCACCAATATACGATGGAAGCGACGCATTTCCGCCAGCATTTGCATCAATCTTTACATATGATAATTCATTATCAATCTGAACGTCGCAACCCGAAACGATCGCGCCATTCTTGAAAATATGATCACCAAACTTATTAACCTGATTCTGAAGGATAGACTGCAGTTGCGTAAGTTCGCGTGCCTGAACAGCATATCCTGGCTTGAAGAGAATTCTATGAAACTTTTTAGATTCATTGAAGTCGTCATAATACGGGGATGTATTTAAGTCGAGTGCCATATTTTCCTACTTCTTTTAAAAATTGATCAACGCTCTGATTTTTTCAACTTGATCAGATGTTCTAATGATTTTAATTCTATTGTCTAGATATATGATTTCGCCAGTTCTATTGTCAACTTCGGGTTCCAAATAATCAACCAGAACAGGAACTGATACGGTACCAATATTAAACTCAACAGGAGATCCTAATGATACTTCTTGCGTCTCATTAGTTAAAATGCTACTGTTAGAAATTCTCGGTATAATAGGTAACAAGTGAATTCTATCCACTACGCCATTATTATTACTGTCCTCTTTCTGAACAACAATAAACTTACCCCCATCATCACTCGTAATAACATCATCATAATCTACTAATTCAGGATTATTTATTGCGATAACATAGCAACAATTACCTGTATTTGAAGTAAAATTATCAGTAGAACCAAAAATTCTTGGATTCTTAATGATACCTAATTGACGGAAATCGTTATTCAAGAAAGTATCAGAGGTTTCGTTTGTGAGAGAAACCGTCAATGATAGACTCTTAGCAAACAACTCTTTCTGTGGGTTTGAACCATGCCCGCCATAGGGGGAAAGAACTGCTCGGAAAGTAGCGCCATTACCTGGAGATCCTTCTGCCGCATTGACAACAGAGATTTCTGCAAAACTATAACCAGATCCTGGATTTGATATGATGACATCAGTAACGACACCATCAGTTAGTGTAAGTGTTGCTTCTGCATCTTGACCATCACCAATAATAGAGATCGAGGCATCCCCTGTAATATAACTGTTACCACCAGAAAGAATAACGATTCTATCGATGGTTCCAGGAGTCGCTGCTGCTTCTACGTTTTCTTGTGGAGTTCCACCTTCAGTGAACCCAAGAATAGCAGATGCTGTCGCTGTTTCATCAATAGTATCGCCAGCAACAGGAACAAAATTGATATTCGCGAACGAGAATCCAGATCCAGGTTCGGTTACTGTAACTGAAATTACTTCGTCGGCAGTTCCACCTGATCCTAAAACAGCAGTCGCTCTAGCACCAGCATATCCAGTTCCACCATCTGTTACTGTGATTTCTGTAATTACACCACTAGAGATAACTGCCGAAGCAGTGGCACCAGAACCTGCACCACCCAAAAGAGATACCGTAGTTCCTTCGAATGTAAGTGTATGTGTGCTACCAGTACCAAGAGAAGTTAGATCAATCGCAACAGCATTATCAGCATTTTCATATGATGTGGCAAGTTTAATTGTATTCGCACCAATATAAATCACATAATAAGGTCTATCATTCGTAAGACCACCAATCGAAGTTCCACCGCCATTTGAATATGTTACAAGATCTAAATCAGTAAACCCATGAGCAGTTATAGAAAGTGTATCACTTCCAACTGAAACTGCAGCAGAAGAAGATCCATCAAACGTTTTAGAAACTTGAGATCTATAACCCGTTCCACCATTTGTTACAATAATTGAAGAAACAATATCTTCACTAGAACCATTAGTTGAGCAAATAGAAAACGCAGAGGCATCTTGCCCAGTTGTACTGTCAATAGTTACAGTAGGAGTAGTTTTACCATCGCCTTGGATCACAACATACGGTGCCGTTGAATAACCAGATCCACCAGAAGTGACAGAAATATTGTCTATGAAACCATTTACATCAAACTGTGGTTCACCAAGACCTGCCATTTTACGAACAGGAATATGTGTTGCAGTCAAAAACTTGGTGACATCCCCTGCCTCAACTCTAAACATAAACTTCCAAACATAACCGTCTGATGTTTCAAACGTATTAGTATCTGTTCCTGTTGGTTTTACTGTACTTTCAGAATCTCCGCCATTGCTAATACATTTGTATACGTTATATTCATCGGTGACAACATAAAACAAAGCAGCGCTTAATGTTGATACCCCTGAGTGAGAAGTGATCGGATCATCATTAGCATCTGTTTCGCCATAAGCATCATCATATTGATCGTATACTGTACCCAGTGCCCAATTATATCTTGGTGCCATTAAGACCACATCATTTGCCTGAATTCTCTTGACAAACAAAGTGTTTCTATGGGACGTGTTTGAGTATGACACAGAGTCAATTGGTTGCTCTGGATCTTCCTCGTCTGTCCATTCTAGAGTTCGGGAGACAAAGAAATAGTAGTAGTCGTTCTCGTTATAGATGTCACGATAAACGCTTCTTGCTATTTCTTGTCTTCCCTGCGATCTTAAAAGAAGTGGCATGTTATATTACGATACTGTAACCGTCCAAGTGATTGTCATGCTGTCTGACGCACCCTTGTTGATGACAGCGAATTCAGTGCGGCAAAGCATTGTTCCGCTGGTAAGAGCATTGAAGATACCTGCTTCAGTAACAGCACCAGTACCTGAACCTGCACCAAACGTCGCAACATATTCAATTGCGTTTGCAGTAACAGTTGTTGAAGTCAGAGCAATACGTGCACCAAGTGCACTTTCCAGAGCAGTATCACCTGCTGCTGGATTGGTAGTTCCTGATCCAACACCCATGTGCGTCATAGCAGTAAGAGTTGTGTCTTTCATGCGCGAAGCAATATATGCAAGACCTGTGTTAACAACGAGGTTAGGAACAGTTACTTCTTGCGTAACATTACCTGCTTCGTCGCGGAGAACAATATGTAGTTCGCCCTTAGTACCTTTTACGTTTTCGATTAGTTTCATTTGATTTACCTTCTTCTTAGTTAAAAATAAGTTGCTTGACCCACAAAGTCCGAACCGAATGCACCTTCAACATAATCTTGTATGTTTACAATACCACTTTCGGTAACAGTTACTGTTTCGAATAGTCCTTTGAGTATATTTATAAGCGATTGTTCAGTAGCAGCAATAGATTCTATTGTTTCGGCATCATTTGCGACGATTAATAATTCAGTAGCACCTGCATTGTCAGTTTTAACCAGATATGGAATTACGCCGACTAGATCAGTTGATGTTACAGAATCATTTAAATATTTATATAGATGATTGGTCGAAGTTTCTGCCACTGTTGCTACATCTGCTTGAGGTTTTTCTATACCAGCATTGGCATACTCATTAGATATTACAGATTCTGTGAACGTTCTATAATACTCTACGGTTCTGGCGAATGTATCCGAGTTAGTTGCTGTATCCGTCAGAGATTTATCTATACCAACCGCTTGCGAGTCTGCAGTGTTTGCAGCGTCGGCAAGAACCTTTGCGAAATCAAATTCAGTAGTATCTGATGAAACATAATTTTCATCAAAGAAATCTTCAGCGTATGGATCTTGGAGGAAAATTGTTTCTTGTAGAACCTTACCAAAATTAACCGCTGTGGTTTCTGAGGTGTAGAATGCTTCATTAAACACTCTGACATATTGCACAACACGGTCGAAAGAATCGACCGCAGAAGCGATATCTTCTTTTCCAATACCAACCAACAGTTCTGTTGCATCAAAGAGTGTTGCAGAATCACTTAAAACCTTATATACGTGGGAGGTTGTAACATCAGATTTGGTGACAGAATCAACGAGAACTTTATAGAAGTGAACAGATCTAGTCGTATCGTTAAGCACTATGACATCAATAAACAATTCATTGAGTACAAGAATTTCGAGAACACCAATGTAATCAACCATATCGATTGTCTGGGTGATCAACAATTCACCAAATACTGCCATACCAGCAGGGTGAACTGTTTTATTGATCAGAGGCAACCATGTACCCGAGGTAACGCCAGATTTAATTACATATGAGTAGTTCTGATAATAATAGTTGTCTTGTAGTTTGTTGATGTTAGACAACATACCACGAGAATCTTTAAATCTTCCTGTCTTTACAAGAACAGCACCAGAGGTAAAGGCAAGAACTGCTTCACATCCATTCGGAGATGTAATAGTTGCCTCGAATTCTTCCTGCTCGAAGTCGAAACCAGTATTAAAAATGGTAACAGCAGTAACACATCCAGTTTCATCAATCGAAGAAATTCGGACCGATGCTCTGTTATCACGACCAACGAGTGTATATGTTGAATCGAAAAATGGTTCATTTATACCAGCATTAAATATATTAGCATCATATGTTCCATAATCGGCAGGATTAGCAGCAATAGCACTAATCAATCCCCCCGAAACCGCAGACATCGGTGGATCGATTACATATGATCCGACCGTACTTTGTTCGTCGATCTGATAGATTTGTCCGACTCTAAAACCACAGTCTCCATCAACACCTGCGCCTTCACAGGAAACAACGGTTACTGTAGATAATTGACGGATAACATAACCGTAGACTGTTGTAGAATTTGTTGAGAGAAAAATTTTAGTTCTAACGGAATCCGTAGAAAAAACTACTTGAATATCTTCTTCGTTCTCTACATAACCAGATCCACCCTGAACAACTGTTATTGTATCAACAGAACCATCAACAATATTCGCACGAAGAACTGCACCAAGTCCTTCTGTATTCTCTAGAGTAATTGATGGTGCTGCAAAATATCCTGAACCACCAGAATCAACAGTTACGCTTGTGATCGATCCATCAGTTATGTTCAGAGTGGCAACTGCACCAGCACCTGGAACTTTAAGTGGAGAATTTTTAGGTAGTGATACGTTTAATTCGTAAATTGCTGGCAGAGTATACGCGAGTTTCTTTACGCTCGTTACTGTTGTTTCGATTGTTTTTGGAAAAATCTGAACACCAATATTTTCGTAATAAACTAAATTACAAATCTTACCAGAAAGTGTGAATGGATCAACTCCATCTGCACCAAGAATTCTAATTACAACGTCTTCGATCCAAACACCATCAGATGCTTTTAAGATGTGCGTCGAAGGATAAAAGAATTCAACAGTTTCGTCATAAAGAATCTTGAACAGAAGTTCGATAGAATTTTCTGCACCCTTAGATTCATAGAAATCACTAATTAATTTTACAAGTCTGCGCTGATTGACGAGGACATTCTTCGGAATGTCTACTGCATATTGTTTTCTAAACTGATCAATGAATACTTCTAATGTAGTGTCAATGTCAGAATAATCTCTGGCATTTAATAGAAAATTATTTACTTCCCCAGATTGATCAAGGAAACGGTAATATCCTTCTAGAAAAGTTACGAACCCTGTATATTCATTTTGAACAAATTCGGGGAGTTGTTCCTGAATAAGAAATTCTAATTTATTTTTATATGGAACATCGCCAATAATCGCATTAATATCTGCACCCGTTCCACCTCCACCAACAACAGTAACTACGGGTGGAGTGGAATAACCAGACCCTTGATTAGTAATAATTATCGCAGTAATTTTACCACCGACAACAGTTGCTTCTGCGGTTGCACCAGTACCACCACCACCATCAATATCAATAGTTGGTGAGGCATAGTTGCTCCCACCCGAGGTTATAGTAAACCCAGTAACAACTTTCTCGTATGATGGTATTAAACTCATTATGTTGTAACCGTTACTTGGAGACCTGTAGTAATATTCGCAATGACATTCGCACTACTTAGATCCAATTTCAGCAGAGAGTTTCTGGAAATTGTAGGAATAATCGCGCCAGTATAACTTTCCATAGTGCTAGTTAGAATCTTAGTGGTAATATCTGCCGTAACATTTTGTGGTTTAGTGTAAATTCTAAATTCAGTAGCACCACCCAATAGAGAGATAAAATAGCATGTCGGCACAAGTATTTTGCCAGTACCATAATCTATTGTCCCGAAACTAGAAGACAAAACTACATTAGTTCCAACTTGTTTTAGATAAATTGTTCCAGTTCCTTTTGGATCAGGTGGAGACTGATCAGGAACATCAACCATATATGCATCATAGTACGCTCCATTTAAAAACGTATTAAAATATGTCGATTGTAAACTATTTGGTAGCAAGGATTGTCCAAAATTAGGATTTAACTTGAATGAAATTTGATCTGTTACAACACCTGTAAAACGTTTATGTAAAGTTAGATCAATCTTATTCGTAATAATCGCAGTAGAAGTATCTGTAATATCTGCGCTCAATTTCGAGTAGTAGAAATCTTTACCGAGTTTATTTACATTGAGGTCAAAGTGGTCTTGAATTGTTGTTCTTATTCGACCAGCAAGTTCGGTTGAAGTCTCTAAAGATTGTTTCTGATCATATTTAACTGTTGAATTAACACTGATAAAAGTATATTCAGGATCAACGAAAATCGGTTGAATTGAGACTACACTTTTTGGAGCAAGAATATCTCTTGAAATTGTGTCCTTGTCAGATTCTGTAATAACAGTTCCTGCAACTGGATCTAAACAAATAAACACTCTACCATAAATGGGAGGGTCATTTATCTCTCCACCCCAAACAGAAATAGAATTGATACCAGGAAAACTTCTTTTAATTAGAGTTGCATAATCATCAGCAGTTACTGCACGATCTCTCATTGTGTTAAATTTGGGAGCATGGAATTTAATACTATCGATGCTCTCTGCTTGTGATCCACCAGAAGCACGTGTAGTCGTTGTTATTGTTTTAGTTTCCGTTGATCCCGTAAGAATAGTGCTCGTTGAAAAATTAGAAAGATTATTTGAACCATCGGCAGAACCAACAAAATATTCTACAGTAACGATGTTACCGTATTCTAATTGTTTACCAAGAATATTGTCACCAAACACAACTTGGTATAGACCATCATAGTCTAGTTCGATCCAAAAAACACTACTGTCGTTTTCAACATTAAGGTACGTGTCTGAATAATTAAACGTGGTGGTGGTTTGATCATTTTGAACGGAAACCGTGACCGTCGTAATATCAACATTCTTATTTGGAATAGTAAATGGACCAGAGAGATTGGTTGTATCTACAAGAAATTGATTTGAAACTCTGTTACCCTCAATTAGTTTGACATCATTGAATGTAAATGTTTTAATTGCCCCAATTTCATTTGATACACTAACAGTATAATCGTCGTCTGGTCTAAATGAGTATATACCAGATGGAGATAACTCTGACGGAATTCCCGTCGCAGTAAAAGAAGTATCTTTAGATAAAGTGAGAGAATCTGGACCATAATTTGCAACAGCAGTTATTTCAAGATCAACTACTGCTCTTGCACAATGTTGAGAATTGGGTAAATACCCCATTGACTTTGCAATCGACACAACAGAAGATCTCTTCAGTGCACTATCAAGGAACATTTCATTCGCAAGAAGGTGTGCAAGCGTAGCATTATAATGTGTATTATATGCAAGAACATCGAGGAGAACTGACATAGCAGATCCCTCGAAATTATAATCTGAGAATTGATCCTGAGAAGCAAGATATTCTTTCAGGTTTTGTTTGATTCCCATAAAATCAAGTTCTGTTACTCTAAGTTCTGCCATTTAGCGAGCTCTCTTTAAGAATGTTGAATAAGTAACTGGACCAATAGTACCAACTACATAGAATCTGATGGTTATATCATATTGATTGAGGTCAAAATTTGGTGACACGTCAACCTTTTCAAGATTACATCTAGGTTCAAACTGTTTGATTAAAAGTGTTATTTGCGATTCTAACATATTCGCAACAATAAGATCCATGGGTTCAAACAACATCTTATAGATCGGAGAACCAAGAAGATAGTTGAATGGTCTTTCACCGTTGGCAGTCAACAATAATATTCTAAGTGATTGCTTGACTGAATTGATGTCAAACTTCATCCCCACGTCACCCGTTCCAGGGTGTGGAGTAAAGGATAGATCTAAATCTTTGTATATTCTGACTGTCTTCATAATATCTATTTATATGCCTTTTAGTATTTTTTAAACGATCCATTTGGTGAAGCACGATGATGATTATACATTGTAAAGTGTTGGTATCTGTTGCCCTTTTCTTTGAACGAGATATGAATCCAGTGTCCACCTCCAGGTAGATACTCTAGAAGAAGTTGATCATATGGAACGTTCTTAACAATCCACGGCACAATCTCGTCGTGATATTTTGCCTTACTCATGCCGTTGAATTTCATGTCAACTGCCTGTCCGAGCATATGTTGAGAGGTTGTTGAACCGCCAGCAGGAATATAATCGCGAAATCCTGACGTAAAGTACATTCCAGGAAACTTGGTTATGATTGGATCCAAACAGTTTACTGCCAAGCAGCGCATATTTGCGATCATATCTCTCTTACTAAATCCACCATAATCTCTAAGTTTACCTTTCACCATAACGTCTTTCAGAGTAAACTTGTCAGAGATTTTCATCCCATAATTAATACCATTTGAAATATTAATATCTGGAAGTTTTACACCAGTTTTGGTAACATTACATGCAGTAGGTGCAACCTTTCCGCTTTCTGGACTGCTAGATCCTTCTTCTCCTGGAGTCGCGCTGTCTTCAATTCCCGCAGCGTTTCTATCTGCAATACCATCTTCGCCATCATAATCCATACCCTTTGCTTCTTCTGGAGAAACACCACCATTCCCACCAACAAATTCTGGTTCGCTTGGAGTCATTGGTGAAACTGGATCTGCAACGATAGTAATATCAGGTGGAGTGCCATCCGATGCCGTTACCGCAGAACCTGCACTGCCAGGATTGACTGTGATGACTGCACCATCAATATTGGTAGCGCCACCACCCTTAACGTTCATAGTAGAACCTGCTTGGATATTTGTTTTACCAGATGCCTTGATGTTTGTCTCTGTGCCGTAAACGTTAGTCTTCGCGTCAGACTTGATGTTAATATCAGATGACGCATCGATATTGATTTTACCATTTGAGAGGATGTCAACGCTTGTTGCAGAACCAAGTCTATATGACTTAGAAGTTGCTGAATCAATATCACCACTCACGTCCATCGAATAATCACCATCAACACGAGTGGCGAAAGTTCCTTTAACAGCAAGGTTCATATTACCGCCGACTTTCCAATCAACGTTTCCGTGAGTGTCAATGTTTGTATTACCACCAACAGTAAGATTACAGTTATTTGCTACGTAGATATTACAACTACCACCAACGTGAACATTTGCCTTACCTTCTATAGTAATAACACCATTGCGATCGATAACTGTATAACCGTCACCAACAATCTTATTTACCTGTGAACCGTCTGGACGCATTTCTTGGAATGTGCCTGATCTATGGTTTAAAGAAACACGTTCGGCTTTCGGGGTATCATCAAATTCCATCGTGTGTCCAGATTCACTCTGGTAGGTATGGTTATGTGGATATTGAGCATTATATGTTGATTTCGGTTGAGAAACAGATTCGCCTGTTCTACCAGCAATAGTTTTGGAAGTAGTTCTTTGCGCATCATGTTCACCATGAATCGTTTGATCTTCTGGGAGTGCCTTAGTTTCTCCTGGGTTTTTCCCGATAGCAAGTGCATTAACGTCCCCATTACCTGCTTCAAGATATTCTTTCTTAGGATAAACGTTATTTGGATCTTTATATCCAATTTTAGGATTGGTATCTCGCAGTCCTTCGTTTGTTGGCAAATTGGCAACAGTTGGTTTTGCTGGAGTAAGTGTGGCAGGATTAGGTGCCGAAATTGTGGGGGATCCTGGTTTTATTTCCAAGAGGTCGTCAAATAATTTGTTAGCAGAAAACCCAATACCAAAAAAGTCGTTCGAGGTTTTTCCACTAGAACTGGTTTTGATCAATCCATTGGCAAACTTAATCGCAGTGTCGATCCCCTGTCCATTAGCAACTGACAACATTCCCAGAATAACATCTTTGGGAGAGTCTAATGAAATCGCTTTGGAAGATAGAAGGGATTTAATATTTCGATCAAGCAAAGAAACCATTGCGTTGTTTTGTGCTAATGGATCATTTAAGAATCCACCTCCACCACCACCAAGATTATCAATCTGTGCGATGTGAGCATCATCGATAATTTCTGTGATTTCTTTTTCGTGTGTGTCAACCAATGAAGTAACTGCAGACACTGCATCTGTTAGATTTTCAATTGAAGGTGATGTTCTGAATGGATCAAACGAAACATCAATTGCTTCATTTACCACAGATGTTTTTGTAGTAATTTGTTTAGAAACATCCTCAAATGCAACTTTGGTTGCGGAAGGAAGTTTCACCGAATTAGTAATTAATGCAGTAGCAGATTGTGTGGCAGATTTAGTAAGTGTTTTCGTCATGGTCGAAACCATTTTATTCGTAGTGCTTAATATTTCATTGGATTGTGTTTGCGATGTTGTCAACGAAACTTTTGATGTAATTCCAGACACTTCCGTAGAAAGAGTATTTTTAACAGAAGAAGTTGCTGAAGTAATAGAACCATTTGCTTCATTAACAACTTTGGTTGCAGTTTCTGCAGCACTACCTGCCTTTGCAGTCCAAATTTTTGGATCAGCGAGAGCAGCAAAGTTTAGATTATTACCTACGCTACCAATGTTCGTTGGAATCGAGACACCCAATTTATTGAGAGCATCAAGTGCAAAGTTTTTACCAAGGTTTTTGCCACCTAATCCACTGAGACCAAACTTACCGAGAGGATCAGATGCTTGTTCTCTAATCCAAGTTTTCTTGGTTAGGGATGAAATATCGGGAACATTCTTTTTGATATTCTCTAATGTTTTTTCAATAGCATTAGGTGCAACTGCACCAACTGTTTGTAGTGCTTCGAGGTTGAACCCGTATGCGCCAAGTTTACCACTATCTGAAATTGTAGAGTGTGAACCACCGCCAACATCGTGCGCAATAGATCCCATCAATTGCTTAACTTCTGTCTCGGAGAGAACCTTGCTTATTTTAGTATTATCTAGAATTTTAGATAAATCTTGCTTGAGCAGAACATCCAACATTAGATAAAGTTCCCATTCTTAGTAAAGTTTTCCATAAAGCACTTATACAATTCTCTCTTGTGCTGGTGATTCTTATTGATATCAAGACCAGTTTTTGTAATCAAAATTTCAATAGCATTATCACCTGTGAGAGAAGAAGTTTTAACACCTTTAGACTGATAGAATCCAATACAACATTTCGCACTAAATTCAACACTAGAATTTACTTTTTGTGGATTAGATACTAGATCTTCTCCAATTATTTTCCCAATTTTTGCAAATGCGTCTTTACCAGTAATTTGCACAAAAGAATGTCCGCGAAATTTATATCCATCTAATGGAGTTGTAGTAATGGTGTCACAATTATCATTACCAAGTTTTTTACTTGTGTCGCCGTAGATAAAGTTTGCCATTGCAATTGGACCCGCAGCTTTTAATTGACGAGCAAATGGTTCACCTCTATTGCGTACTTTCTTAAAATTCTTCATCATCGTAGCAACTGACCATCTTGTATCTTCAGCAATAGGAGTAAACGCAGATTCGACACCAGCGATTGCCAGAAATGCAGCAATTGCATTGTTACCATATCCTGCTGCTTTACATGCCTTGATAATTCCATTAATATTTGCTTTATTGCCTGCCGCAATAATATTTTTAGCAAAACTACTACAATTACAATTCTTCAATTTTTCTAGAGCAGCAGGGTCAACCTTATTAGAACCACCACCACCATCACTACCACCAGAGGTAGGTGAGTTACCTGACCCGTCTCCTCCCCCGCCACCACTACCATTACTCTCGGGAACAGCGTTAATTGTTCCAACGAATGCGGGTTGCTGTCCTTCTGCTCCGTCCATAAAGAATCCCCATGCCCAAGTACCTTCTACTGGACCAGTCGGTGACCAACCAATACCAGAAGTACCTGCGCTATTCGCTGGCATAATTGGCATTGCCCATGGGAGATCGGCAGTTGGTAACTGCTCTTTATCATCAGTATGATAACCAAGAATTCGCAGTTTTACTCGACCAATGCGCATTGGATCGTCACGATCTTCGACACATCCGAAGAACCAATAAAAGTTTGAATCATTATTTGAAAAGAAATTATCTGTCATTTTTTATCTCACGAAATATAGGGAGCAGGGTCAACATGTGTTCCATTCAAAAGAACCTCAAAGTGTAAGTGCGGACCTGTAACGACTTTTGGTCCAGGGGTGCTATTGACTTTCATGATTGCTGTACCTGCTTTAACTGTTTGCCCCTCTTTTACTAGTCTAGAACCTTTTACTCCATGTGCATATCTTGTTTGATAACCACCATCATGATCAATATAAATTGCCTCACCGTAAGAGGAACTAACGTATGATCTTGTAACTTTACCATCCTTAGCTGCATAAATTACACTTCCTGTTGTCACTGCAAGATCAATACCTTTGTGCTCAGATGAACCCTTTGCACTCGGTTGCTTCCTTGGTCCAAATTTACTAGAAACTTTTCCTTGTTTACCAGTCGGGTGAGTCCATCCCTTTGTGTTTACTGGACCAGGAGATGCTGGTGGTGTACCATTTTGTTCTTGTTGTGCCTCGGTATCATCCGCAGCAGGAGGAGTTGGGTTTGGTGCACGAGCGATCGATTGGAACGACGTGTGGAACGAATCCTTAGCAATTTCCAAAATCATATTGTGTGCAACTGGAGAAATCTTATGATGAATAGCAGTGATCATCCAAACACCAGAAACGAAAGGATCCCATTGGTTTTTCGGATCTGATTTATCTGCACCATCTCCAACTTTAGGATATTTGAAATTGATAATCTTCCCAACTTCAGCATCCGTTCTTCCAGGAACCGTGATATGCATACGCAATCCAGAGATATCTTCAAGAACGCTTTGACGCATGCCCAACCATTTATCTGGCGCATAATCTAGCATCTCATCGTCACTTGTAGTGAGAACTTTTCTGTGTACGGGACGAAAGAACCGCTTAGACAATGCAGAACGAGTTACGTTCGCAGGATATGTCATATTATCCTTTGCGTTTTCATCAAATGTTGCTTTGCCATTTTCAACTCGGTAATTTTCCATATGAATAATATCAGGATATGAATATGAATAGTCATGTGGTCTATTAGTTGCTTCTTTGATCATAATGTCAAAAACTGTAGTAGTACTGGCAAATCTTCCATTGTCTTGAGACTTCAAAATATCGATCTGTTCACTAAAACGAATATCAGATACAGTACTGAATCCCTTGTCCAATCCAGGTTTCACCGTATGTAATGTTTCATCATCTTTCAATTCAATTGTAGGATCAACAGGTTTTGGTAAAAACACATATTCTGCATATATGGAACTAAGATCTAACTGACTTTTGATTAAATTATCAATAGACGTAAAGTAAAATCCCATCTTCGTTTCATAGAATAAGAAACTGGGTCCTTTTTGTTTTGCACCGATAGATCTTTGTGCGACATAATTAAGACAGCGAAATGGAGACCACATATTTGCCACGAAAGCAATCTTACCTTCATGTGGAGTATCCGCGATAATCATTGGAGTTTCGTCTTTATTATCGATACCACCGAAACAGCGTTTTTGTTTTAAAAACTCCGTATACAGTTTGTCCGCAATTTCGTCGGTAGTACCCTCATACTTTTTACTGACTTGTGTGACATTATCACTGACTGCTTCCATAGAACAAAAGTATAATGAATACATTTGTTCGCGGTCGGCATTAAGCATTCTATTCTTAATGGAATAAATTGAGAAAGTTTTTTTGATACTGTCTTCGTATCCATCGCCAAAGGTTGGAGTTTGTATCCAAAGATTTAAAAGTTCGTCGCCCACAAGAGGTAGACCAGATATAAGTTCTTTCGAATCTACAATCATCAAAACACCCTGTAGTGCGTTTGAGAATATATCCTCATAGATGTTTAGTTCGACAACAAAATTTTTGATGTCAAGAACGTCACCGTTGACACTTTGAATCTCAACAGTCTTAAATGTTACGTCACCAGGATTTGATAATGATTTTGAATTATCCGCCATATTATGCTCTAATTATTCTTTGAAATTCCGAAACAAATTTGCCAACTAAATTCTTAGGGATATACTTAATTTCTCGTTTGTCTTCGTTCAATTCAAATTCATAATCCCAGTTTGAAACAGGTTCATGTTCACCAGATGAAATCTTTGCTCCATCGTAATCAACGATAATTCCTTTCGGAACACCTTGTGATTCTAGCATATCTGTTGTTCTGTAATGATGCACTGCCTGATAGATATTATTCTCACCATACTTTTCTAAGCAATAAGAATAAAGATCTCTTTCTTTTCTCGGCCATTCTTCACGAACATCAACGATATTATTGATCAATATTAGAATCCAATGATAGTCTTCTCGTTCATACATTTTAAACGCCAGTAATTCTGGAGTTTCTCCATCTTGGACATAAGTTGTTTCTAAAAATTCTATTTTTTTAATAGGTGTTTGGGGTGCGACACGCAAGAAAATATCCGTGACACCCTTATATTTGCCATCGAACTTTCCTCGTAGTACTGGAAATTGTCTAAAATACATTTTAAAATCCTTGATAAACTCTTTGTGCGGTCATCAGTTCTAGTTCTAAGAATTCTAATCGCATAGTAGCATGTGTTGGCATACCTTCTTGAAACGTTGTAAATCCAGTGTCGCTACCATAGTCTACTGTCATATTAGTTAGAACACACGTAGAAATTTTACGAACAAACGGATTCTCTTTTCCTGCATGATAATAAACGATAGAAAATTCTGAAGGATAATTAAAGAAGTACCCAGAGTCTCTAAGTTCTGGGTGCATATGATATGCGAACTTTTGAATAATTCCCATATTATCTCCACCCCCACCAGATCTACGAGTAAAAATTGTCTCTGCTTCTTTTAAACTTCTCGGAGCGAAATTGTATTCAAACATGAATGTTCTATTCGACATTGATTTAAAGAATTGTTCTTTATATGGATTTGGCACACTTTTAGTATTAGATTCTAATACTTTATTAACATCCAAAGCATTATCACTCAAAACTTTCGAAAGTTTGCCGCCAGAACGTAGCGCCAATTTCATATTATCTGGACTTAATGGATTCGCTGCCCCCAATAAAGATCTATTACCAGCACCGATCGCGCCGAGTAACGTACCCATTTCTTGTGCTTCCCATGTTGCTCTATACCCAGAAGACATTTTATTTTCAGGCATCTGCAGAGCAATCCCACCAGCACCCGTATATAGTTCCTGACTTCCTGATAATTTACCAATTACGCCGCCAGCAATTGCTCCCCCAACGGTTTTAGCAACTACACTACCAAGTTTACTAAGAAGACTCACCCCACCTGCATTTTTGCCTCCACCCTTGGTCAACTGTTCGGCGATACCAAGACCAGCGCCAATACCTGCACCAAGAGCAGCAGATTGCTCAGTCGCATTTTTTGGTTGTTGACCATTTTGAGAACTCTTATCAAAGACTTGACCACCTGTGTTTTTAAAAATTTCACCAAGACGAGAACCTTCTCTTACCAGCGGGTAAAAGATAATATAATGCGGAGACTGGTCAACCAAGTCAAGCGGATACCGAAGCAAACCACCACTATCTGGTCCATATTTTACAAGAAATGACTCTCTCGCGTTATCCTTTTCATTAAAGGCTAATGGTTTTGGTTCTTCTGCCACTTATAAATATCCCTTAGATTGGTTATTTTCTTATATTTATATGGTTTATTCAAGAGATTCTCTAAAAGGTAGATACAATATTCAAAAACCCAACAAGTATATTGGGGATCCGACCAACATCATTTTCCGTTCAAGTTATGAATTGAAGTTTATGAAGTGGTGTGATGCAAATGATAGTGTTTCCGAGTGGGGATCAGAAGAACTTGCGATACCATATAGATCCCCTGTTGATGGGAGAGTCCACAGATACTTCGTCGACTTCTATATCAAAGTCAATGATCAACGTTATTTGATCGAAATTAAACCCGCCAAGTTTACACGGGAACCAAAAATCCCAAAAAGAAAAACAAAACAGTTTCTTCAAGAAGTAATGACGTGGGGTGTTAATCAAGCAAAGTGGAAAGCAGCAACCGAGTTCTGCCTTGATAGAACCTGGAAATTTCTTATATTAACTGAAAAAGAATTGGGAATAACGAATAAATAGTTATTATGGCAAATCCGTTCGAAAACCTTCGTGCTAAAGCTGGAGATGGGCAAAAGTCTATCTGGTGGTATA
>Ga0114969_10000836_pt1 | contig 26490 bp, 22 predicted proteins | sample M_130807_MF_Meta_FD_87316 | JGI IMG/M metagenome (GOLD analysis project Ga0114969, IMG submission 87316) | Freshwater microbial communities from Lake Montjoie, Canada to study carbon cycling - M_130807_MF_MetaG | ecosystem: Environmental > Aquatic > Freshwater > Lake | place: Lake Montjoie...
CACCGATCGGCGTTTCCATGGAGATCGGCTCTTTAGCGATCTTCAGCACTTTGCGGATTTTGTCTTCCGGCATCAGCATACGTTCAGCCAGCTCTTCCGGCGTTGGTTCGCGGCCCATCTCTTGCAGCATCTGGCGCGAAATACGGTTGAGTTTGTTGATGGTCTCAATCATATGCACCGGAATACGGATGGTACGCGCCTGATCGGCGATAGAACGGGTGATCGCCTGACGGATCCACCAGGTGGCATAAGTCGAGAACTTATAACCACGACGGTATTCAAACTTGTCTACCGCTTTCATCAGGCCGATGTTGCCTTCCTGAATCAGATCCAGGAACTGCAAACCACGGTTGGTGTATTTCTTGGCGATCGAGATAACCAGACGTAGGTTGGCTTCAACCATCTCTTTCTTCGCACGGCGGGCTTTTGCTTCGCCGATCGACATACGACGGTTGATGTCTTTTACCTGCTCAATGGTCAGGCCGGTTTCTTCTTCGATCTGACGCAGCTTCTGCAGGCTGCGCTGTACATCATCACTGACGTCTTTCAGTTTTTCTGACCATGGCTTAGCCATTGCCAGTGCGGCTTCGAACCAAGTGGTGCTGGTTTCGTTACCGGCAAACAGAGTGACGAAGTTTTTCTTCGGCATTTTGCACTGTTCAACGCACAGCTTCATGATGAGACGTTCTTGAGTACGAACGCGATCCATCATGATACGCATGCTGTTGACCAGGAAGTCGAACTGCTTTGGCACCAGGCGGAACTGCTTGAACACTTCAGACAGCTTCAGGATCTCTTCTGCTGCGCTGGCGTGGCTGCGGCCGTTCTTTTTGATCATCAGACGGGTCGCTTCGTACTGATCGCGCAGATCGGCGAACTTCTGACGTGCCAGTTCAGGGTCGATGCTGTTGTCATCTTCAGCATCGTCTTCTTCATCTTCGTCTTCGTCATTCTGCTCTTCGGTCGTTAATTTGGAACCGATGTGCGTGGCGGTTGGGGCAATGTCTTCTTCCGCATTTGGATCGACGAAGCCGGTGATCAGATCGGACAGGCGAGCTTCACCCGCTTCGACGCGATCGTACTGTTCCAGCAGATAAGTGATGGCTTCAGGGTACTCGGCTACGGAGCACTGTACCTGATTAATACCGTCTTCGATGCGCTTGGCGATGTCGATTTCGCCTTCGCGCGTCAGCAGTTCAACGGTTCCCATTTCACGCATGTACATGCGCACCGGGTCGGTGGTACGGCCAATCTCAGATTCAACGCTTGAGAGAACCTGAGCTGCAGCTTCTTCCGCGTCTTCGTCTGTGTTGTTTGAGTTTTCAGCAAGCAACAGGTCGTCGGCGTCCGGTGCCTCTTCCAGTACCTGAATGCCCATGTCGTTAATCATCTGGATGATGTCTTCGATCTGGTCAGAGTCGACGATATCTTCCGGCAGATGGTCATTGACCTCAGCATAGGTCAGATAGCCTTGCTCCTTACCACGGGTGACAAGTAGCTTAAGCTGTGACTGCGGGTTTTGCTCCATAAGACGGTATCCACACTTCAGAGTATTTGGGTTGGTGTCGGTCGGCGAAACCGCCAACAATAGCATTTGGGGCGTTTTAGTTGTTGCCGCGGCCCACTATGGCGGCATATTGCAGGGTTTGACCCTCGCATTTATCGGCACTTAAGCCGTTTGGTATTCAGTTTTTCTTCGCTAACACCTGATTCAGTGAATGAACTTCTTCACGTTCTTCAGGGCTCAGACCGTGTGTTCTGGCCTGGGCGATCAGTGTTTCCAGCCGCTGCTCTAGCACCGAGTCATACAGGCTAGCCAACGTATCTAAAAAGGTCTGTTCAACCATATCCTCAACGATCATATGGTTCCATGTCGCCAAGGTTTCAAGCTGCTGGCTGAATTTGTTGTCGCGATACAGCTCCAGCAGTTGGCCAGTTGTCAGGCCAGGTTGCGCCAGGCAGGTCTGCACCAGTTCAACAAACAGCGGTAGTCCTGCCTGCTTGGTCTGCTCTAATCCTTCCAGTGAAGAGATAAGTGTAGCCAAACGCGGGTTTTGTACCAGTAACCCTATCAGTATACGCATGGTTGTGCGTTTTAGCTGTGGCACTTGATAAGTATTCGCATTTTCAGCCTGTTTGGGCATCAGCTTGTCGAGCTGGCTGTCATCCAATAGGCCCAATTTGCTGCCGAGCTGCTGGCGCAGATACAGGCGTAAGGTTTCGCCCGGTACCTGAGTAATCAACGGTAACGCCAGCGTGCTCAGCTTGGCGCGGCCATCTGGGCTGCTCAGATCGACCTGCGGCATCAACGTTTCGAACAGGAAAGTGGAAAGCGGCTGCGCCAGCTCCATCCGTTGTTCGAATGCGTCTTTGCCTTCTTTACGGACTAACGTGTCCGGGTCTTCGCCGTCAGGCAAAAACATAAACCGCAACTGGCGCCCGTCGTTGAGATAAGGCAGAGCGGTTTCCAGCGCGCGCCAGGCCGCTTCGCGACCGGCTCTGTCGCCGTCATAACAGCAGACAACCTGATCGGTGGCGCGGAACAGGAGCTGAATATGTTCCGCCGTGGTCGATGTTCCGAGTGAGGCGACGGCATAATCGATGCCGTACTGCGCTAGCGCCACCACGTCCATGTAGCCTTCCACCACCAGCAAACGCTGCAGGGTAGGGTGGCTCTGCTGTGCTTCATACAGGCCGTACAACTGGCGGCCCTTGTGGAATACTTCGGTCTCCGGCGAGTTCAGGTATTTTGGCATACCGTCGCCCAACACGCGGCCACCAAAGGCGATCACCCGCCCGCGTTTGTCGCGAATGGGGAACATGACACGTTCACGGAAACGATCGTATGTACGACCCTGATCGTTAGTCACCAACATTCCGGCATCGTTCAATGCTGCACGGCTGTCGGCGTCGCGGCCAAAGCGTTTTAATGCATTATCCCAACCGGCAGGTGCAAAACCGATGGCAAAATGCTGGATAACCTGCTCACTTAGCCCACGTTGTTGCAGGTAATCGCGCGCCTGCGCACCGTTGGATTGATGCAGTGACTGCTGATAGAACGCGCTAAGCTGTTCCATCAGTTGATAGAGACTCTGGCGCTGATGGCGCTCAATCTGCGTCGGCCCGGTACCTGCCTCGTAAGGCACTTCCAGCCCGTTCATGGTGGCCAATTCCTCGATGGTTTCGACAAACTCGAGCCTGTCGTAATTCATCAGGAAATCAACGGCGTTGCCGTGCGCACCACAACCAAAACAGTGATAGAACTGTTTTTCGCCATTAACGGTGAATGAAGGCGTTTTTTCGTGGTGGAACGGACAGCACGCGTGATAATTCTTGCCTTGCTTCTTGAGCTTTACCCGGGCGTCGATCAGATCGACGATGTCGGTGCGAGCCAGCAAGTCATTGATAAATACACGCGGAATTCGTCCAGCCATAAGCCCCTGTTCGATTGCTTATAAACGAGAACAAGCCGCGCATTCCTTTCGGAAAGCACGGCCTTCGTATGCAACTACTCAGTCTGCGTGTTCTTGAAAAAGAAAAAATCACGCGGTGGGGTTACCCCCGAAGGATTAATACAGACGAGTGCGGCGTGCGTTTTCGCGAGCCAATTTCTTCGCGTGACGTTTTACAGCAGAAGCTTTAGCGCGTTTACGTTCGGTAGTCGGTTTTTCATAGAACTCACGACGACGAACTTCAGCTAAAACACCTGCTTTTTCGCAGGAACGCTTGAAACGACGCAGTGCAACGTCAAATGGCTCGTTTTCACGTACTTTAATTACCGGCATGTGCCTCTCACCTCAATGGAATTCGGTTTGCTGCTGGCCAAGCGCCAGCCTTTTCAAAATGGTGCGGAATTTTACTTCAATGGATGCTGCTTTGTAAAGCACCATAGCAAATTGAAACATGCCACGTTCCGGCAAACTCGCGCAATTATGCATTGGTCGTGGATTATAGACTAATCAGGGAGAATTGCTTGTTTTTAATCGTTCCCGCTGCGTCTTTGTGAATCATCGACATAGCGTACAGTGGCGGTAAATGGCCGCAATTATGGTAAACTGGCGACCGCACGTGAATGATGGGAAATGTAATGCGAGTATTGGGTATAGAAACCTCCTGCGATGAAACCGGAATTGCAGTGTATGACGATCAAGCCGGTTTATTAGCCAACCAACTCTACAGCCAGGTGAAACTGCATGCTGATTACGGCGGCGTGGTGCCGGAGTTGGCTTCCCGCGATCACGTGCGTAAAACCGTGCCGCTGATCCAGGCAGCGCTGAAAGAAGCGAACCTGACCGCCGCGGACATCGACGGCGTGGCGTATACCGCAGGTCCTGGCCTGGTGGGGGCGTTGCTGGTGGGGGCTACTATTGGCCGCGCGCTGGCGTTTGCCTGGAACGTGCCTGCGGTGCCGGTGCATCATATGGAAGGCCATCTGTTGGCGCCAATGTTGGAAGATAATCCTCCGGCGTTCCCGTTTGTGGCGCTGCTGGTGTCTGGCGGACATACCCAGCTCATCAGCGTTACCGGTATCGGCGAATATGCATTATTGGGCGAATCCATTGACGATGCGGCCGGCGAAGCTTTCGATAAAACTGCCAAGCTGCTGGGGTTGGATTATCCCGGTGGCCCGATGTTGTCCAAAATGGCACAGCAGGGCACCGAAGGGCGTTTTACCTTCCCGCGCCCGATGACCGATCGCCCAGGGCTGGATTTCAGCTTCTCCGGGCTGAAGACCTTCGCTGCCAATACTATCCGCTCCAACGGTAACGACGATCAGACGCGTGCCGACATCGCCCGCGCGTTTGAGGATGCGGTGGTGGATACCTTGGCGATCAAATGCAAACGTGCGCTGGAGCAAACCGGATTTAAACGCTTAGTGATGGCCGGTGGCGTCAGCGCCAACCGCACATTACGCGCCAAATTGGCTGAAATGATGAAAAAGCGCGGCGGGGAAGTGTTCTATGCCCGCCCGGAGTTTTGTACCGATAACGGTGCGATGATCGCCTATGCGGGGCTGATACGGCTGAAAAGTGGTGCTAATCCTGAGCTGAGCGTTTCTGTGCGCCCACGCTGGCCGTTGGCGGAATTGCCAGCGGTATAAAAGCCAAGGGCCGGAAATCTCCGGCCCTTAATTATTCTTCTTTATGATCTTGCTGCTCTGCCGCGTCTTGTTTCTTCCTGCGTAACTTACCCCAGATCTTGCCTTCCTGCCCGCGCCACAGGCGCTGGATGTTATCGTGATGGCGCATCAGGATCAGGCAGGAGAGCATCGCTACCGGGAAGGTAAACTGGGGTTTGAACCACCAGACGTAGAACGGAGCAATCAGTGCACTGACGATCGCGCCCAGCGAGGAGTAACCACTCAGCAGCACCGTCAGTAGCCAGGTGCCGGTCATCAGGCCGGTGAGATCCCAGCCGATCGGGGCGATGGCACCGAACGCGGTAGCAACGCCTTTACCGCCGCGAAAGTGGAAAAACACCGGATAAATATGGCCGAGGCAGGCGGCGATCGCCGTCAGGCCAAGGTACAGCGGTGGAACATTCAGTGCGTAAGCCAGCCAGACCGGCAACATCCCTTTCAGAATATCAAACACCAGCACGGTTGCTGCGGCTAGCTTGCCACCAATGCGCAGGACGTTGGTCGCCCCAGGATTTCCTGATCCATGTTCACGCGGATCCGGCAGCCTGGCGATCCGGCAAACCAGGATCGCACTGGAAATTGAGCCACACAGATACGCGAAGATAATCATGCCAAGCGCGGTAGCACTCATAACGCGGTTCCGTTTAATAATGGTCGTTTTACTCGCAATATCTATGGATAATACGCACATTCCGCTGGAAGTGGTATCCGGCAGGGCCAAAAACTGAGAATGACGTGATGGATATCGTATTTATCGAAGAGCTTACCGTAATCACCACCATTGGCGTTTATGACTGGGAACAAACCATTCAGCAGAAGCTGGTGTTCGATATCGAAATGGCTTGGGATAACCGCCAAGCGGCGGCCAGTGACGATGTGAACCATTGCCTGAGCTATGCGGATATCAGCGATGCGGTCATTCAGCATGTGCAGCCGAAGCGTTTTGCGCTGGTGGAGCGTGTGGCAGAGGAGGTATCCGAAATTTTACTACAGCGCTTTAAATCTCCGTGGGTCCGTATTAAGGTCAGCAAGCCGGGAGCGGTTGCACAGGCCAACCGGGTTGGGGTAATCATTGAGCGTGGCACGCGTGGTGCGTGATTGTCATCCAGATGCAACTCAGAAATTTATTCTGGGCGGTAAATAATATTAGTCGAAGCGGCAATGTACTGAGCACTGCCGCTTTTTTACGTTTATATCCTTTGTTTCTCAACGGTTAGCTGTGCGTATGGGCTGCAACTTGAAAACGATGGGGTATAGAGCCTTAAACTTGACATGGGGTAAGACAGGATCATGGCTGACATGCATTCACTGTTTGTAGCGTTTGTTCTTGGGGTGGTTGAAGGGTTAACCGAATTCCTGCCGGTTTCTTCTACCGGGCATATGATTATCGTGGGTGAATGGCTGGGTTTTACCGGCGATAAAGCCAAAACCTTTGAAGTGATCATCCAGTTGGGATCGATTCTGGCAGTAGTTGTCGTGTTTTGGCGTCGTCTATTTGGCCTTATCGGCATCCATTTTGGCGGTAAGCCGGTGGAGCATGAAGGTAAAACGGCGGGCCGCTTAAAGCTGAGCCATATTCTGTTGGCGATGATCCCGGCGGTGGTGATGGGGTTGGCGTTTCACGACTTTATCAAATCGCTGTTTGAACCGAAAAACGTGATGTATGCGCTGGTTGTTGGTGGTGTGCTGCTGCTGGTGGCTGAATGGCTGAAGCCGAAGAATCCTCCGGCCGTGGGGCTGGATGACATCACTTACCGTCAGGCATTTGCCATCGGTTGCTTCCAGTGTTTGGCGCTGTGGCCGGGCTTTTCCCGTTCAGGCGCCACTATTTCCGGCGGTATGCTGATGGGCGTGAGCCGTTACGCGGCGTCTGAGTTTTCCTTTATCCTGGCGGTGCCGATGATGATGGGGGCCAGCGCGCTGGATCTCTACAAGAGCCTGCACTTCCTGACGCTGGGTGACTTGCCGATGTTCGCCGTCGGTTTTATTACCGCCTTCGTCGTCGCGCTGATCGCGATTAAAACCTTCCTGCAACTGATTAAGCGCATTTCGTTTGTGCCGTTTGCTATTTATCGCTTTATCGTCGCGGCCGTGGTGTACATGGTGTTTATGTAATACCCACCATTTCAATAGTGGGCTTTGCCCACTATTTTCAGATTAATCCCCCCTCTCTCGCCATTTGGTCCTACCAATCAATAAAAAATGTGAATCTTCTACACAGAATGGCAAAAATAAAAACAGATTTATTGCATATTTTTAACAGTGAATTAACTATCGCATATCAAATATATTACTCCGCTATATTGGTCTGACCAATATGCGGGGATAAGTGCGAAAAAATCGCTGGAGATACCTGCATGCAAGTCTGGCAACAAGTTTATGATCCGATTGGTAATATCTGGCTGTCGAGCCTGATCGCAGCGCTGCCTATTTTGTTTTTCTTTTTTGCTCTGATTAAACTCAAGCTCAAGGGGCACATTGCTGCCACATTCACCGTAGGGATTGCCCTGCTGGTGGCGTTATTCCTTTACCGCATGCCCGTTGACCGTGCGATCGCCGCAGTGGTTTATGGTTTTTTCTATGGGCTATGGCCGATTGCGTGGATCATTATCGCGGCGGTGTTTGTCTACAAAATCTCGGTCAAGACCGGGCAGTTTGACATCATTCGCTCTTCCATTCTTTCGATCACCCCCGATCAACGTTTACAGATGCTGATCGTCGGTTTCTGTTTTGGCGCATTTCTGGAAGGTGCCGCCGGGTTTGGTGCGCCGGTGGCGATTACCGCCGCGTTGCTGGTTGGGCTGGGGTTTAATCCGCTGTATGCGGCGGGGCTTTGCCTGATTGTTAACACCGCGCCGGTGGCCTTCGGCGCGATGGGGATCCCGATTATTGTGGCAGGTCAGGTGACCGGGATAGATAGCTTCGTTATCGGACAAATGGTTGGGCGCCAATTGCCTTTCCTGACGATCATCGTGCTGTTCTGGATCATGGCGATTATGGACGGCTGGCGCGGTATCAAAGAAACCTGGCCAGCGGTGGTGGTGGCAGGGGGGAGCTTTGCCTTGGCGCAGTATCTCAGCTCCAACTTTCTTGGGCCGGAACTGCCAGACATCATCTCCTCGCTGGTTTCACTGGTGTGCCTGACGCTGTTTCTGCGCGTTTGGCAGCCCAAACGCATCTTCCGCTTTGAGAACGTTGCAAGCCCCGTTACCGATCAAGCATTGGTGCAGCACAACTATCGCTTAGGGCAGATTATTCGCGCCTGGATGCCGTTTATTTTCCTGACTGCCACGGTCACCCTGTGGAGCATCCCGCCGTTTAAAGCGCTATTTGCCAAAGGCGGCGCGTTACAAGATTGGGTACTCAATTTCCCGGTGCCATTCCTGGATAAGCTGGTGGCGAAAGTGCCACCGGTGGTGGCGGATATCACGCCCTACGCCGCGGTGTTCAAACTCGACTGGTTCTCTGCTACCGGCACCGCGATTATGGTTGCGGCGATCGCTTCGGTGATCTACCTGCGGATGAAGCCCAAAGATGCGGTCACCACATTTGCCGAAACGCTAAAATCGTTGGCACTGCCCATCTATTCTATCGGCATGGTGCTGGCGTTTGCCTTTATTTCTAACTATTCCGGCCTGTCGGCAACGCTGGCGTTGGCATTGGCGCATACTGGCAAGGCGTTCACCTTTTTCTCGCCGTTCCTTGGCTGGTTGGGGGTGTTTCTTACCGGTTCCGATACCTCGTCCAACGCGCTGTTCGCCGCCCTGCAAGCTACCACCGCGCAGCAGATTGGTGTTTCGGATGTGTTGTTGGTGGCGGCTAACACCACCGGCGGGGTCACCGGGAAAATGATTTCGCCACAGTCTATCGCCATCGCCTGTGCCGCCGTTGGCTTGGTGGGGAAAGAGTCAGACTTGTTCCGCTTTACGGTAAAACACAGCCTGATCTTCACCTGCATGGTGGGCGTGATCACCACGCTACAGGCCTACTGGCTGACGTGGATGATCCCATGACGGTGTCTCATCCACCGCGCTTGGCCGATCGCTTGGCTGAACGCCTTAAGGCGATGATTCACGAGCGTAAACTGGAGGCGGGCATGCGTTTGCCCGCTGAACGACAGTTGGCCAACGAGTTGGGCGTCTCACGCTCTTCTTTGCGCGAAGCGATCCAAAAGCTGATCAGCGAAAAGGTGCTCATCAGTAGACGCGGCGGTGGCACCTATGTTTATGACGAGCTTTCCCCTTGGTCGGAACAAAGCATCGTGGAGCCGCTGAGAACCTTGGTGGCAGACGACCCTGACTATCGCTATGACATTCTGGAAGCCCGCCACGCCATTGAGGCCAGCACCGCCTGGCATGCGGCGATGCGTGCTACCGCTGCAGACAAGGAGAAGTTGCAGGCTTGTTTTGACGCCACGCTGGAGTTTAAGGAGAGCGATAACCCTGATCTGGCGGCGCAGGCGGATGTACGTTTCCACCTGGCGATTGCCGAAGCCTCACACAACGTGGTTTTACTGCAAACCATGCGCGGTTTTTTCGATTTAATGCAGTCCTCCGTCATGCATAGCCGCCAGCGTATGTATACCGTGCCGACCATTTTCACGCGGCTTACTGAACAGCATGAGGAAATGCTACAGGCTATTTTGGCCGGTGACCCCGAGCGCGCAGGCAAGGCGGCGAAATCCCATCTGGGGTTTGTTCATTCCACCATTAAAAGCCTGCATGAAGATGAGGCTAGGCTGGCGCGCATTACCCGCCTGCCAGATGAAAATTCACTCTAATAAGGGAGACCGTTTCATGATTATCTCAGCAGCCACCGACTACCGCGCTGCGGCACAACGTAAACTGCCACCGTTCCTGTTTCATTACATCGATGGTGGCGCTTACGCCGAGCATACTTTGCGGCGCAACGTAGAAGACCTGGCGCAGGTCGCGTTGAGGCAGCGTGTTCTGAAAAACATGTCGGCGCTCAGCCTAGAAACCAAACTCTTTAACGAAACCTTATCAATGCCTGTCGCTTTGGGTCCGGTTGGGCTGTGCGGCATGTACGCCCGCCGTGGCGAAGTGCAGGCCGCGCGGGCCAGAGCAGAAAGGCATTCCTTTTACGCTTTCTACCGTCTCCGTGTGCCCGATCGAAGAGGTGACGCCAGCCATTAAGCGCCCGATGTGGTTTCAACTGTATGTGCTAAAAGATCGCGGATTTATGCGCAACGCCTTAGAGCGTGCGAAAGCTGCCGGTTGTACCACCTTGGTATTCACCGTGGATATGCCGATACCGGGGGCTCGTTACCGCGATGCGCATTCGGGCATGAGCGGCCCGCATGCCGCACTGAGGCGCTATTGGCAAGCGGTTACCCATCCCTCTTGGGCATGGGATGTTGGCCTGAGTGGGCGTCCGCACGATCTGGGGAATATCTCCGCGTATCTCGGTAAACCCACCGGATTAGAAGACTACATTGGCTGGCTGGGATCCAACTTTGATCCTTCGATCTCGTGGAGCGATCTGGAGTGGATCCGTGACTTCTGGCAGGGGCCAATGGTAATTAAAGGCATTCTCGACGCTGAAGATGCGCGTGATGCGGTTCGCTTTGGTGCCGACGGCATTGTGGTTTCCAACCACGGTGGTCGCCAGCTTGATGGCGTGCTCTCCTCGGCGCGTGCGTTGCCGACGATCGCCGATGCGGTAAAGGGCGATATCACCATCCTCGCAGACAGCGGGGTGCGCAGCGGGTTAGACGTGGTGCGGATGATCGCACTCGGCGCTGATAGCGTGCTGTTGGGGCGCGCTTATCTCTATGCGTTGGCGACCGCAGGCCAGGCAGGAGTAGAAAATCTGCTCGATCTGATCAAAAAAGAAATGTGCGTCGCGATGACGCTGACCGGGGCGAAAAGTATCGCTGAAATCAGCCGTGATTCATTGGTGCGGGAGGGTTTTTAAGCTAGACCGCTCCTCTTTCCCAAAGGTGGGAAAGAGGAACTGAACAACCGGCTTAGGCCTGCGGTTCCTGTGTTTTCTTCCATTCAGCCAGCGCCTGCTGGCGACGGCGTTTAAGCTCATCGCGGATCGCTAAGCCTTGCAGGCCGCTTTCCACCACCTCTTTGATCGACACGGCGTTGGCAACTTGATACGCCTCACGCAGGTAATCCCCCTGTGGATAGGGGTTGTTTTCAAAACCGGTGCGGCCACGGGCATCAGCTTCGCTGGAGAGGATCATCTGTTCCAGCCGCTGCGGTTTACGCCATACGTCGATGGCATCAAACAGCTTCAGCAGGGTTTCTGGGCGCAGTTTATTCACCGTATGGATCAGATCGTGGTATTCAGCCACCAGCTTGGCCAGTTCGCGCATGGGATTGGGCACGCGCAGCCGCTTGCACAGGGCTTCAACCAGTTTGACCCCGGCTGGCCCGTGACCATAGTGATGTGGCCACAGCTCCGGTGGCGTTTTGCCCTTACCGAGATCGTGGCACAGCGCCGCAAAGCGGATATCTACTTCAGGGCTGAGCTGCGTGGCGATCGCCAGCGTCATCAGGGTATGCACACCGGTATCGATCTCCGGGTGCCACTTTTCTGGCGCGGGTACGCCAAACAGCGCGTCGATTTCAGGGAACAGCACCTTCAGCGCGCCACAGTCGCGCAGTACCTGGAAGTAAACCTGCGGGCTTTGGCTCTGTAACGCTTTCTCGGTTTCTTTCCATACGCGTTCTGCCGTCAGCGCAGCCAGTTCGCCGCTCTCTGACATCTGTTGCATCATTGCGGCGGTTTCTGGTGCGACGGTAAAGCCCAGATGGGCAAAACGGGCGGCGAAACGCGCCACGCGCAGGACGCGCAACGGATCTTCGCCAAAGGCAGCGGAAACATGGCGTAAGATCCGTGCCGCAAGATCGGCCTGGCCGTGGTAAGGGTCGACCAGTTCGCCATCGTCACTTTGTGCCATGGCGTTGATGGTGAGATCGCGCCGCAGCAGATCTTCTTCCAGCGTCACGTCGGGTGCGGCATAGCAGGTAAACCCGGTGTATCCCTGGCCGGATTTGCGTTCAGTTCGCGCCAGCGCATACTCTTCATGGGTTTCTGGGTTGAGAAATACCGGGAAGTCTTTACCAACCTGCTGGTAGCCGCGCGCCAGCAGATCGGCAGGCTCAGCGCCGACCACCACCCAGTCGCGATCGACCACCGGTATATTGAGCAGATTGTCGCGGACGGCGCCGCCGACCAGGTAAATCTTCACGGTCTAACTCCTGAATGTATTCGATAGCTTGTTTGATCAGCTTACATGAATTGGGTGTCAGATGCCGAAGCCAATAAAAATGGCGCCCGCAGGCGCCTGATTTGGCTAACAACGCGATCAGTTCATCCAGCGATTATTTTTACGGCGTGGAACCAGGCGCGGAAGCAGCAGGCCAAGCAGCAAGCCAGCCCCAGCAACGCCGCCGCCATACAGGAACCACTGCAGGATAATGGTGCGCTGTTTGTCATCGAGTTGCAGATTAACCGCGTTCACCTTCTTCTGGGCGACAACCAACTGATTTTTTAGATCCTGGTTTTCTTGGCGCAAGCCACTGATGGTGCTGTCGCTGGCGGCCACTTTTTGCTGCATTTCGGCGGTGCGCCGGTTCCAGCTGTTATCGATATTGGCCAGCTTGTCGGTCAGGGTTTTCACCTGTTGTTCTAGTTCCGGCACCTGAGTCCGCAGGCTCGGCGTCTGGCTCAGCTGCTCCAGTTGGATCCACACGGTGCGCCCTTTAGAGTCACGGATCTGGCCATAGGTATTGTTTTCGTTCACGCTCAGCAGCGTGACTTCTTCACCCGCATTCAAGGTGCCAACAATACGGTATTGCGTACCGGGGCCACTGTGGACATAAGTGTTTAATTCATCGGAGATATAGCGCTTATCTTCGGCATGTGCGCCCCAAGTGATGCTGAAGCTCAGCACGGCAAGGTAAATCAGGCGTAATTTCTGCATGAGTTAATCGTTTCTGGGTGAATTAATGGAATGATAGTAGAGCGTTCGGTCTGATGGTGCAACGCTAAAGCCGGAAGTAAGAACACTCTTAGTATCAATGGATTCTCTCTGTTGCGTGGCATTTTATAGCCTAACAGGTTTTTTCTACAGTCGGCAGAGTCAAGCCGGGGGGAATCGCGGTAAGATAATAGCCATTGTGCGTTGTCGGGCAGTTCATGGCCGGTGACTCCGCCGCCGTGAAGATCCACGTGAATGCCTAACCTATTGGTGCAGAAGAATTATGAGCGTTGAAATAGAACTGAAGTTTATTGTTTCCCCTGAAGCAATCGCCACACTCCCGGCTCGGCTGGCCGCTTGGCCGCATCAGTATTCTGCACCGCAGAAGCTGACCAATATTTATTTTGAAACCGCCGATAACTTCCTGCGCAACCACGATATGGGCCTGCGTATTCGTGGCTTTGACGACAGCTATGAAATGACCATCAAAACTGCAGGTTCGGTGGTGGGCGGCCTGCATCAGCGGCCAGAATACAACGTTGCCATCAGCAAGCCAGTGTTGGCATTGAAAAAATTCCCTGCCGATATCTGGCCGGAAGGCTGCAAGCTGGCCCCATTGCAAAAGGCGCTGCAACCGCTGTTCCGTACTGACTTTGTGCGGGAAAAGTGGGTGGTCACTTACGGTGAAAGCGAGATTGAGATTGCGCTCGATCAGGGCGAAGTTCATGCCGGTGAACTGAGTGAAACGCTGTGTGAGCTTGAGTTGGAACTGAAACAGGGTCAAGCCAGCGATCTGCTGGCCTTGGCAACGGTATTGGCGGAACAGGGGGGCTTGCGTCAGGGCAGCCTGAGTAAAGCGGCGCGGGGTTATCATCTGGCGCAGGGCAATGCCGAGCGTGAGCGTCGCCCGCTGGCCGTGCTGAAGCCCGCCGCCAAATCCACGGTTGAACAAGGCATGGTTGCCGCTTTTGAGCTGGCGCTGAGCCACTGGCAGTATCACGAAGAGCTGTGGCTGCGTGGCGATAAGCACGCACGCCGCTCGGTAATGGAAGCGATCGCCTTGATTCGTCAGGCGCTGGTGATTTTTGGTGGCCTGGTGCCGCGCAAGGCCAGTGCCGATCTGCGCGCCCGCCTGACGGCGCTTGAGCCGCTGCTGAAAGATAAAACCACCGAGCCACAGGTGCTGTGCTACAGCGCAGAGTATCTGCAATGTAAGTTGGCGCTCACATCATGGTTGGTGACCGGCGCATGGCGGCCGTTTGTCGATGCCAAAGCGCAGGCCAAACTGGATGGTTCATTCAAGCGTTTCAGCGATATCATGCTGGGGCGCAGCGCTGCCGAGCTGAAAGAAGCCTTTACGCGCCCCCTGAATGAAGATGAATATCAGGAACAGTTGCCGCGTTTGACGCGTCAGGTGCTGGCTTTCATGCTGCTTTCCGGCGCCTACCCGGACAGCGAATCCGGGCCGTATATTGACAGCTGGCGCGAGCTGCAACTGGCGGTCGCGGAACGCCGTCAGGGCTGGTATGAAGGCAGCCGCAAACAGGCCTTATCCCATGCGCCGTTCTGGTTAAACGGCGCAGTTCGTTAATCACACCGCGGGCCTGCTAACTTGCAGGCCGCAGAATAGGTCACTCACTTATGTTGCCACTCTCTGCTGCGTTACAGGTTCAGGCACAGAACATCGTGCAGCGATTTCAGGAAACTCAAGGCGCTGGGATGCTGCTCAGCGCTGCGGAACAGGGCGTTTTGGCGTCGAGCGATTTTGTCAGTGACATGTTGCTCAACCACCCCGAATGGTTGGCAAGGTTGCGCCAACAGCCACCGGTTCCTGAAGAGTGGCAGCACTATGCGGCCTGGTTGCAGGACGAACTTGAAGAGGTGCGCGACGAGGCGCACTTAATGCAGGTTCTGCGCCTGTTTCGCCGTGAGAGCCTTGCGCGGATTGCCTGGGCACAGGCCCAGCAACTGTGCACCACAGAACAAACCTTGCAGCAACTGAGTGCGCTGGCGGAAACGCTGATAGTCAGCGCTCGCGATTGGCTATACCAGACCTGTTGCCGTGAGTGGGGCACTCCTTGTAATGCCGCAGGCGTGCCGCAGCCGCTGCTGATCCTGGGTATGGGCAAGCTGGGCGGCGGTGAACTGAATTTCTCTTCTGATATCGATCTGATCTTCGTCTACCCGGAAAACGGCCAGACGCAGGGCGGCAGGCGTGAGCTGGATAACGCTCAGTTCTTTACCCGTTTGGGGCAACGGCTAATCAAAGCGCTGGATCAGCAAACCATCGACGGCTTTGTCTACCGGGTTGATATGCGCCTGCGGCCGTTTGGCGACAGCGGCCCGTTGGTGATGAGCTTTGCCGCGCTGGAGGATTATTATCAGGAGCAGGGGCGCGACTGGGAGCGCTACGCCATGGTGAAAGCGCGTTTGATGGGCGGAGATGAAGATCTGTACAGCCAGGAGTTGCGTAACACCCTGCGGCCGTTCGTATTCCGCCGTTATATCGATTTCAGCGTGATCCAGTCGCTGCGTAATATGAAAGGCATGATCGCCCGTGAAGTGCGGCGGCGCGGGCTGAAGGACAATATCAAACTGGGTGCCGGTGGCATTCGGGAAATTGAATTTATCACTCAGGTATTCCAACTGATTCGTGGCGGGCGTGAGCCTAGCCTACAAGGGCGTTCACTGCTGCCCACGTTGCAGGCGGTGGGCGAACTGGGGCTGCTGGCAGCTCAGCAGGTGGCGGATCTGAGCGCCAGTTATCGGTTCCTGCGGCGGCTGGAGAATCTGTTGCAGGCCATTGCCGATCAGCAAACGCAAACGCTGCCACAGGATGCGCTGGATCAGGCACGCCTCGCCTGGGGGATGGATCAGTCGGACTGGCCGTCACTGATGGCGGCGCTGGAAGCGCATATGCAGAATGTGCGCGCCGTGTTTGATGACCTGATTGGCGATGATAGCCCCGACGTAGGCGAAGATCCCAACTATCAGCACTATCACAGCCTGTGGCAGGATGAGCTGGAAGAAAACGAACTCGCTCCGCTGACACCACATCTGGCCGAAGAACCCCGCCGCCAGATGCTGCGCACGATCGCTGAATTCCGCCGCGACGTGGACAAACGCACCATTGGCCCGCGTGGCCGCGATGTGCTGGATCAACTGATGCCGCGCCTGCTGGCAGAAGTCTGCCCGCGCAACGATGCGCCCACCGCGCTGGTGCGCTTAACCCAACTGCTGCTGAGCATTGTTACCCGCACCACCTATCTTGAACTGCTGGTGGAGTATCACGCCGCCCTCAGCCATTTGATTCGCCTATGCGCGGCTTCGCCGATGGTCACCAGCCAACTGGCGCGCTATCCGTTGCTGCTGGATGAACTGCTGGATACCGCTACGCTGTATCAACCGGTAGCCCCGGACGCCTATCGCAGTGAACTGCGCCAATACCGCCTGCGCGTGCCGGAAGACGACGAAGAACAGCAGTTGGAAGCGCTGCGGCAGTTCAAGCAGGCACAGCAACTGCGTATTGCCGCTGCGGATATCGCCGAAGCGCTGCCGGTGATGAAAGTGAGCGATCACTTAACCTATCTGGCAGAAGCGATGATTGATGCGGTGGTGCAGCAGGCGTGGAAAGACATGGTGGCACGTTACGGCCAGCCAACGCATCTGCATGAACGGGAAGGGCGCGGTTTTGCGGTGATTGGTTACGGTAAACTGGGGGGATGGGAACTGGGCTACAGCTCCGATCTCGATCTGGTGTTCCTGCTCGACTGCCCGCCGGAAGTGATGACCGATGGCGCTCGCAGCATTGATGGTCGTCAATTCTACCTGCGTCTGGCCCAGCGTGTGATGCACCTGTTCAGCACCCGCACCTCTTCCGGCATTCTTTACGAAGTGGATGCGCGCCTGCGCCCTTCCGGTGCCGCCGGAATGCTGGTCAGCACTGTCGAGGCCTTCGCTGATTACCAGCACAATGAGGCCTGGACCTGGGAACATCAGGCACTGGTGCGCGCACGTATTGTGTATGGCGATCCGGCGTTGCATCGGCAGTTTGACGTTATCCGCCACGAGATCCTGTGCAAAGCGCGTGAGGCAGAAAAATTGCAGCAGGAAGTGCGCGAAATGCGCGAGAAAATGCGCAACCATTTGGGCAATAAACAACGCGATCTGTTTGATATCAAAGCGGACGAAGATGGGATCACCGATATCGAATTTATCGCCCAATATCTGGTCTTACGTTACGCGAGCGAAGAACCACGCCTGACGCGCTGGTCGGATAACGTGCGTATCTTTGAGCTGATGGCCAACTACGACATCATGCCGGAGCAAGAAGCGCGGGCGCTGACCCAGGCTTACGTCACCATGCGTGATGAAATTCACCATCTGGCACTGCAGGAGCACTCCAGCAAGGTCAGCAACCAGCGGTTTGTTGCTGAACGTGAGCAGGTGCGTGCCAGTTGGAAGAAATGGTTAAGTTAATCGGTATTACTGGCTCCTATGGTAATATCTGCCGAATTTATTTTTATGACTTGTTTGGAGTTATCGGATGAAAGTTACACTGCCTGATTTTCGCCGCGCCGGTGTGTTGGTGGTTGGTGACGTCATGTTGGATCGCTATTGGTATGGGCCGACCAGCCGTATTTCACCGGAAGCGCCGGTGCCGGTGGTCAAGGTAGATACTATCGAAGAGCGTCCCGGCGGTGCGGCTAACGTCGCGATGAATATCGCGTCACTCGGGGCCAATTCACGCCTGGTGGGGCTGACCGGTATTGACGATGCGGCGCGTGCGCTGAACGCCAAGCTGAATGAAGTCAACGTACGCTGTGATTTTGTTACGGTGCCGACGCATCCGACCATCACCAAGCTGCGCGTGCTTTCCCGCAACCAGCAGTTGATCCGCCTGGATTTCGAAGAAGGCTTCTCCGACGTTGATCCGCAGCCGATGCTGGAGCGCATCCAGCAGGCGTTGCCGCAGATTGGCGCACTGGTGCTCTCGGACTACGGCAAAGGTGCGCTGAGCAAAGTGCAGGGCATGATCGCCTTGGCACGAGCGGCGAAGGTGCCGGTGCTGATCGACCCGAAAGGCACCGACTTTGAGCGCTACCGTGGCGCGACGCTGCTGACGCCAAACCTGTCTGAGTTCGAAGCGGTGGTTGGCCATTGCAAAGATGACGATGAGCTGGTGGAACGCGGCATGAAGCTGGTGGCCGATTATGCGCTTTCAGCATTGTTGGTCACCCGTTCCGAACAGGGGATGACGCTGTTGCAGCCAGGCCATGCGCCGTTGCATTTGCCAACACAGGCGCAGGAAGTGTTCGATGTCACCGGTGCCGGTGATACGGTGATTGGAGTGCTGGCGGCGTCGCTGGCGGCAGGTAACTCGCTGGAAGAGTCTTGCTTCCTGGCGAACGCGGCGGCAGGCGTGGTGGTAGGCAAGCTGGGAACCTCGACCGTTTCACCTATCGAGCTGGAAAATGCTATTCGCGGCCGTGCTGAGACTGGCTTTGGCGTAATGACCGAAGCTGAACTGAAAAATGTGGTGGCACAGGCTCGGCAACGCGGTGAGAAAGTGGTAATGACCAACGGCATCTTCGACATTCTGCATGCTGGCCACGTTTCCTACTTGGCGAATGCCCGCAAGCTGGGCGATCGCCTGATCGTGGCGGTTAACAGCGATGCTTCCACTAAGCGCCTGAAAGGGGAAGCGCGCCCGATCAACCCGTTGGAAAACCGCATGATCGTGCTGGGGGCCTTGGGGGCCGTGGACTGGGTGGTGTCGTTTGAAGAAGATACGCCGCAGCGCCTGATCGCCGACATCCTGCCCGATTTACTGGTAAAAGGCGGTGATTATAAGCCGCAGGACATTGCTGGCAGCGCCGAAGTCTGGGCCAACGGCGGTGATGTGAAAGTGCTGAACTTTGAAGATGGGTTGTCGACAACCAACATTATCAAGGCCATCAAGGATGGGCGTGATTAACGCTCAATAAGGCTTAGCGTGAGTGGACTGAAGCAGGATCTGAGTTTGGCGCAGGGCGTTGGGCTGTTGTCCACTTCGCTGCTGGGGACGGGAGTGTTTGCCGTTCCGGCACTGGCGGCGCAGGTTGCTGGCAATGATAGCCTGTGGGCATGGCCAATCCTGATTGCGTTGGTGTTCCCCATTGCCATCGCTTTTGCAGCGTTAGGCCGCCATTTTCCCAGTGCTGGCGGTGCGGCGCACTTTGTTGGCATGGCCTTCGGGCCGCGCATGGCTAAAGTGACCGGCTGGCTGTTTCTCTCGGTGATCCCCGTTGGGCTGCCCGCTGCATTGCAAATCGCGGCGGGCTTCTGGCAATCCGCGTTTGGCTGGAGCGCCAACGGTTTGCTGCTGGTGCAGATCGCCACGCTGGTGGTGATCTGGCTGCTCGGCACGCGCAGCGCTGGCTCCAGCGCCAATATTCAGACGCTGATCGCCATTCTGGTTGTCGCGATGGTGGTGGCGATCTGGTGGAAAGGTGGCATTACGCCTGCGCAGATCCCTTGGCCGTTAGTCAGCGATATTTCCCCGCCTAATATGTTCCACGCTTTGGCCGTGATGTTCTGGTGCTTTGTTGGGTTGGAGGCCTTTGCCCATCTTGCCACCGAGTTCCGCAACTCTGAGCGTGATTTCCCGCGCGCGCTGCTGATTGGCATGCTGGTGGCCGGTGCCGTCTATTGGGGCTGCACCGTGGCGGTGTTGCACTTCCATGCCTACGGTGCCGATCGGGCCGCCGCCGCTTCGCTGCCCGGCGTGGTTGTACAACTGTTTGGTGAAGGTGCGCTGTGGATCGCCTGCATCATCGGTTATCTGGCCTGTTTTGCCAGTGTGAATATCTATACCCAAAGCTTTGCCCGCTTGGTGTGGTCGCAGGCGCAGACCAGGCCATCAAGCGCGTTGGCCAAACTTTCCGCAGGCCGGGTGCCGGTGAATGCCTTGAGCGCCGTAGTCGGTTGTTGCCTGATCTTCACCCTGCTGATCTATACCCTGAATCTGCCGCTCGATACGCTGCTGGTGTATGCCAATGGGATTTTCGTGCTGATTTATCTGTTGTGTATGCTGGCAGGTTGCCGGATCTTGCAGGGCCGTTCGCGGCTGATGGCGGTGATTGGTTCAATACTGTGTCTGTTGCTGCTGGTGATTATCGGCTGGAAAAGCCTGTATGCGTTGGTGATGCTGGCGCTGATCTGGCTGGTGCTGCCGCGCAAGCCGCAGGTGGTTGTCAGGAAGCAATAAGGGCGCGTAACCGCGCCCTCGTCAATCTTATTCGTCTGCGGGTTTGGTGGCTGGCGCGGCATTCAGCTTGCCTTCCAACTCGGTCAAACGCTGCTCCAGCAATGCCAGTTTCTCACGGGTGCGCAGCAGCACCTGGGTCTGCACGTCGAACTCTTCGCGGTTAACCAGATCCAAACGGGTCAGCTGCGATTGCAACACTTGGCGAACCTTTTTCTCAACGTCTTCCCCGAATTCCCGTACGCCTTTAGGCAGAGATTCTTGTACCTGGCGTGCGATCTGTTCAATTTTTTTCGGGTCAATCATGGCATTTCCCTTTCTGATATTGAGTGGCTGGTGCCTAGTGTAATGCGAGTTGCCCGCCGGATAAACCAATACTCGTCATCTGATGCCATGGCTTGAAAGACGAAGGTGATGGCGTTATAGTCGAAGGGCTTATTCTCAGGGCGGGGTGAAAGTCCCCACCGGCGGTAAATCACCTTCTACGGTGAAAGCCCGCGAGCGCTCAGCTTCTCTCTTGGGGGAGGTTAGAGGTCAGCAGATCCGGTGTAATTCCGGGGCCGACGGTTATAGTCCGGATGGGAGAGAGTAACGACACCTGTCGGGCTTATGCCCGCTTGCGTTATTTTTTCGGCTATGGTTATAGCCACTCCTCAAGCTAGCCCTGGTTCTGGTAATCCATAATTTTAATGAGGTTTTTTACCATGAATCAGACTCTACTTTCAGATTTCGGCACGCCGTTAGAACGCGTTGAACACGCGCTCGATGCACTGCGCAATGGGCGCGGTGTGATGGTGCTTGATGATGAAAACCGTGAAAACGAAGGTGATATGATCTTCGCCGCAGAAACCATGACCGTTGAGCAGATGGCGCTGACCATTCGCCACGGCAGCGGTATTGTGTGCCTGTGTATCACCGAAGATCGCCGCCAGCAGCTTGAGCTGCCGATGATGGTCACCAACAACTCCAGCCAGTTCCAGACGGCGTTCACCGTGACCATCGAAGCTGCGCAGGGCGTGACCACTGGCGTATCGGCTTCCGATCGTCTGACCACCATTCGTGCCGCGATTGCCGACCATGCCAAGCCGAGCGATTTGAGCCGCCCAGGCCACGTGTTCCCGCTGCGTGCCCAGCCGGGTGGCGTACTGAGCCGCCGTGGTCACACCGAAGCGACGATCGATCTGGTCTCTATGGCCGGTTTCAAACCTGCCGGTGTGCTGTGTGAACTGACTAACGATGATGGCAGCATGGCCCATGCGCCGGAAGTGATCGCGTTTGCCAAACAACATGATATGACTGTGCTGACGATTGAAGATCTGGTGGCCTACCGTCAGGCGCAGGAAAAAAAGCCAGTTAATACCTTGATTGATATAAAAAAGCCGCTTTATCAGCGGCTTTTTTACGTCTAAATAGCTTAGCCAATCCCGCCGCTTTGCAGCAGCGACAGGCTGAAACCCATCACTGCCATACCACATAGCACGCCATAACTTTGGTTATTGTGTGGATCGATCTCTTTGGCCAGCGGCATTAGCTCATCTACCGACAGCGCCACCATAATCCCTGCTACCGCCGCCATAATTGACGCCATCACTACCGGTGAGATCATCGGGCCCAGCAGCAGGAAGGCCATTACGCCCCCCAGAATTTCAGCCAAACCGGAGATCCCCGACCACAGCAGCGCCTTGGTTTTGGAACCGGTCGCCGCATACACCGGCCCGGCGACTGCCAGCCCTTCAGGAATATTGTGGATCGCTACGGCTAAAGCAATCCCCATGCCCAGTTCCAGATCGGCACTGGCAGTCACAAAGGTGGCGATACCCTCAGGGAAGTTGTGCAGGCTGATACCCAGCGTCAACAGCATCGCCGTACGCTTCAGGTTGTGCGGCTTAATCGGTTTTTGCATCAGATCCTGCGGATGCTGGTGTGGCAGCATGCGATCGAGCGCAAAATAGCCCAGCAGCCCGAGCATGAACATGCCGTAGCCGAGCATCGGTGACATCCCTGGGGTATGCAATGCGGCAGGCAGCATTTCCATCAGGGAGATCAGCAGCATAATCCCGGCGGCAAAACCGAGGGAAAACGCCAGCAGGCGGTTGGATGGCTTCTGGCCAATAATGCCGAACAGGGCACCGACAAAGGTTGCGCCACCGGCCAGCAGGGTCAGAATCAGCGGTACTGACAAGATATGTTCCTTTACGCTAATGATTATTGTTTATGTTCCGATACTAACAGAGTAAAGGCATAAATCGAGCGGATTTGGCTGATTGCTTCCATTGATATAGCCGTTCAAATTTATTGAAGATCATCATCACGGTTATCCGGCTGTCTCCATAAAGCAAAGAGCGTAATGTAGTCGGCAGAAAGCCTATTACGCTAACCAAAGGATAACTTATGACCACCTCTCGTATGCCTGCACTGTTTCTTGGCCACGGTAGCCCGATGAACGTGCTGGAAGAGAACCGTTACACCCAGGCATGGCGTGCGTTGGGTGAACAGTTACCGCGTCCGAAAGCGATCGTTGCCGTTTCTGCCCACTGGTATACCCGGGGCACCGCTGTGACGGCGATGGATCATCCAAAAACCATCCATGATTTTGGTGGGTTTCCTCAGGCACTGTTTGATACCCAGTACCCGGCTCCGGGCTCACCTGAACTGGCGGCTCAATTGCAAACCTTGCTGGCTCCGACCGAGGTGGGGGCGGATACCGGTGAATGGGGGTTGGATCACGGCACTTGGGGCGTACTGATCAAAATGTACCCGGAAGCGGATATCCCGGTGGTACAGCTCAGTATCGATGGCACTCAGCCTGCGCAATATCACTATGCACTGGGGCGTAAGCTGGCGGCACTGCGTGATCAAGGTATCATGATCGTTGCCAGCGGCAACGTGGTGCATAACCTGCGGATGGTGAAATGGCAGGGGAATGCCAGCCCGTACCCATGGGCAGAATCATTCAACCAGTATGTGCGCGATAACCTGAGTTATCAGGGCGAGAATCATCCACTGGTGAACTTTATGCAGCATGAAGGTGCAGCGCTGTCGAACCCGACGCCGGAACATTACCTGCCGCTGCTGTATGTGCTGGGCGGCTGGGACGGCAAAGAGCCGATCTCAATTCCGGTCGATGGCATCGAAATGGGCGCGTTGAGCATGTTGTCGGTACAGGTAGGATAATGTGATTGGGCGTAACCGAGCGCTACGCCCAATCTATTACAACGGGCTATCAGCCAAGAATAATATGCGGATAGAAGCGTGACAGATCCTGAGTGATCAACTCGCGATCTTCCCGCAGGCCGATGCCACAAGGTTGATCGTTAACCAGCCAGCTACCAATCAGCGTATAGCTACCTTCAAACTGCGGCAACGGATGGAACTGCTGCACAATCATGCCTTCTTCGCCGTACGGCCCTTCGACGCGAGCCACTTCCTGGCCGTTCTGCACGATCTGGATATTCGCCCCTTCGCGTGAGAACAGCGGTTTGGTGACGTAGTGATCCATCTGCGGATGATCGTCTTGCGCAAAGTAAGCCGGTAACAGGTTGGGATGGTTGGGGAACATTTCCCACAGCAGCGGCAACAGCGCCTTGTTGGAGATAATGCTCTTCCAGGCCGGTTCCAGCCAGCGCACGCCAGCGTCTTCCAGCTTGGTGGAAAAGTTCTCGCGCAGCATGAATTCCCACGGATAAAGCTTGAACAGGTTACCGATAACCTGGTTATGTAGATCGGTAAACTGGCCTCTTTCCCCAAGGCCGATCTCTTCCATAAACAGGAATTCGGTCGGCAGACCGGCTTCTAGCGCACAATCTTGCAGATATTGCACCGTACCGCGATCTTCTTCGCTATCTTGGCAGCAGGCCAGATGCAGCAGGTTAAAACCGTGATTGGCTTGCAGATCGGCAAAGCGTTCGATCAGTTTTTCTTGCAGGCTGTTGTACTGATCGGACTCAGGATCCAGCTTACCGGCGTTGATCTGATCTTCCAGCCACAGCCATTGGAAAAAGGCCGCTTCATACAGCGATGTGGGCGTATCGGCGTTGTTCTCCAGCAACTTGGGTGGATTCACACCGTCATAAGCCAGATCGAGACGCGAATACAGCGAAGGCTGATTGGTGCGCCAGGAACTGCGAACGAACTCCCAGGTATGCTTTGGAATACAGAACTTGGTCATCAACTCATCGCTGTTGACCACTCTCTTCACCGCTTTCAGGCACATTTGATGCAATTCTGCGGTAGCGTTTTCGATCTCTTCGATCTGTGCCAGGGTGAACTGGTAATAGGCGTCTTCACACCAGTACGGCTCGCCGTACATGGTGTGGAACTGGAAACCAAATTCAGTGGCTTTTTCGCGCCAGTCTGGGCGCTCGGTAATCGCAACGCGTTTCATGCCTTAACCGCCCATGCTGCGCGAGCTGGAACTGGAAGTGGCGCTGCTGCGCTGCATGCTGGTCTGTTTGGCGACGCTTTCACCGAAGCCACCACGGGTGATGGTTTTGGTCACCGCCGGTTTAGGGGCCATGGCAGTTTTTGGCACGGTCATGGTACGGCCACCTGCGGTTGCCGGGCCATAGCTCTTGCCGGTGGCATCAACGAACTTGCCGTTTGCCGGGCTGGCACCGTTTTTAGAGGTGAACAGCGGCTGCTGGGCAAAACCCGAACCGCCCATCATACGGCCCATCATGTAGCCCGCCATCAGTGGCATCCACATGCTGCCGCTGCTTTGTGACTCTGCGGCCATACCTGCCTGCGCAGGAGCCTGAGTTTGCGCACATTGCGTTTCGCCGAATTCGGCTACGCAATCTTCGCGGGTGGCGTACTTCGGCGCGGTTTTTTCTGCTTCTTTCATCGCGTTGTTGTACGCGGTGGTGCATTGCTCGCTCATCGAAGGGTTGGCGCGCGAACAGTCGTCGGCATTCTGATACAGAGAAACCGTTTCATCCGCTTGTTCGCAGCCGGCCAGCATAAAGACTGCGCTGATCGCCAAAGCCACGGGCGCAACACGCCAGGATTTGCGGAATGTATCTCGGTTGATGTTTTTTGTCCGTTTCATCGTTAGTAATCCCATCATTTGGGCTGTATTCGCCCTTACCCAGTAGTAGGCCGTAAGGATAGGGGAAAGATGGTCACAATTAAAGCGAAAATGCCCATAGAATCCACTCTTTACGCAGTTATACGTTGCGATGTGCGCCAGTTCGCTTTACGGCGGGAGAAAGCTTTATATGGGAGCTGTTATACAACATCATGCAGCCTGTGATGCTTAAATCTTCTCCAGCCCGCTAACGGGTGCTCGGCGTGTATAACGGCGTATCGGCATTTCCAACAGAGGAGTGAATCGTGAAGAAACTGATCAATAGTCTTGAGTCGGTATTGGATGAACAATTACTGGGGATGGCGGAAGCCCATCCGGAACTGCTGGTAAATCAAGACCCTCTTTTTGTCACACGGGCTACGGGGCCAATTCCCGGCAAGGTGGCGATTTTGTCCGGCGGCGGTAGCGGCCACGAGCCGATGCACTGTGGCTTTGTCGGGGAAGGGATGCTGGATGGCGCTTGCCCAGGGGAGATTTTTACTTCACCGACGCCGGATAAAATGTACGCCTGCGCTCAGGCTATCGACGGTGGTGCTGGCGTCTTGCTGATCATCAAGAATTATACCGGCGACGTAATGAATTTTGAGACGGCGACCGAATTGCTGCACGACAGCGGCACGGCGGTGGCTACCGTGCTGGTGGATGACGACGTGGCGGTCAAAGATAGCCTGTTTACCGCCGGGCGGCGCGGTGTGGCTAACACGGTGCTGATGGAAAAGTTGCTTGGCGCAGCGGCGGCACGGGGCGACGATTTGGATGTCTTGGTGGCGATGGGCCACAGAATCAACAATCAGGGGCATTCGATCGGTATCGCGCTCGGTGCCTGTACCGTTCCGGCTGCTGGCAGGCCATCGTTTATTCTGGCGGATAACGAAATGGAGTTCGGTGTTGGGATCCATGGTGAACCGGGCATCGAACGGCGGCCCTTTACCACCCTTAACCATGCCATAGATGACATGTTCCATACCCTGATTGAACACGGCCCCTATCAGCGCCAGATCCGCGTTTGGGATCGTACACTTGGGGAGTGGCGTGATGAAAGCCAGAGCAAGCGTGCTCTA
>Ga0114969_10000837_pt1 | contig 26480 bp, 27 predicted proteins | sample M_130807_MF_Meta_FD_87316 | JGI IMG/M metagenome (GOLD analysis project Ga0114969, IMG submission 87316) | Freshwater microbial communities from Lake Montjoie, Canada to study carbon cycling - M_130807_MF_MetaG | ecosystem: Environmental > Aquatic > Freshwater > Lake | place: Lake Montjoie...
ATCTCCGAGCACCTCAATCTGACAATACACTCAACCTTAAAAATCGCTTGAGAAAAATTGCCATCACAAATACTGACAAAGCAAAAACACCTAATGGCAACATCAAAACTTCAGTAGATGTTTGTAAAATAAAATTAGGCATAAACTCATTCAATCCTGCTTGAATGCCTGCGTTTACGATGGGTAACAAAATAAAAATAAGTAGCAGCGGAATCAGTTGCATCACTACAAATCCGTAAAACATATACGAGAACAAGGTTTTTAACCGGTAACCCAAGCTGAACAACATTTTCAATTCTGCCTTGGCTTTAGAAACAAGCAATTGTATGTTCATCACCAAGGTGTTTAAGGTAAGCACAACGATAAATCCACCAATCAATCCCAGCACAGACAAGAATAACTTTATTTTTATTTTTCCACTTCCCGACAGCAATTGATCTCTGTTGGTGACATAGCCATTGTTTTCTAAAAAAGTGGTCAACGCCGGATCCGACGCATCTTCTACTTCAAGCATAACGCGTGAATAAGTGCTTTTTGTGCCCGACCCGACGTTGCTGTTTGCCCAATTCAAAAATTCTTGTGGAACGATCAATGAATTGATTCTGTCAGAATAACCCACGATTTTTGTTTTCATTTTCTTCTCGCCCTTCGCGCCGCGCAAATTCAACTCAAAAATATGATTCAATAAAAGTGATTTCGGAATTTGTGGAATTCCTTTTTTGGTGGGCGTAAATCCGAAACTCATCAGGTTGTAAAACTCGGTTGACATGATAATGGGCACTACCTCTTCGCCTTCGCGCCATGTCCAAGAACTGGGCACCTTGTCAATGTATTTTTTAGAAATGGACTCAAAATAAATTTCCATCCGCAAATTGATGGGTTCGCCCGTTTTCAATTCGACATCAAATTGATTGGCTTTGAATCCTTCGACATCCAGCACCAATCCATTGGATTTAACATCGGCAATTTCAGCATCATCAAAAGTGGTGGACGATAAGCCAAAGGTATTGAGATAACCAACCGACTTATTGATCACTAAATAGTTGTTTGAAAAAGCATCGTTGTCGCTGAGCAATTCTTTGAAATTCAAATAGAGATTGATCGTCACCACCATCAGCGAAACACCAACCACCAAGGCAATCATTGTGAGTGCCAATTGAAAGAAGGATTGCTTTCCCCACAATATTTTAACCAATAGCTTGTTCAAAGTTTCAATTTTTGAGTGTACTTGAAATGTTGGTCTTCAAACAAATTGCAAGAAATCACACCTGCTTTATTGCGCGCAGCAATGTCATTGATGAGGGCAATTGCCTTGTTGGTATTGGCTTCATCGAGATGACTGAAAGCTTCGTCGAGAATCAGCCATTTAAAAGGTTGACTCAGGGCGCGCAAAATACATACGCGCTGTCGTTCACCGCGCGACATTTGCTTGCAGGGTTTACCGAGTAAACGGGCTATTCCCAATTGATCGGCATGTGCTTCAATTTCTGCTGGAGTGAAAAAATTTGTGAGTCGGTTTTTGATTTGAATATTTTCAAAGCCAGTGTATTCTTCAAGTAATTTTAAATCTTGATAGATGATAGAAATCTCGGTTTGCCGCAATGCGCTCCATTGATCGGGAGATAGAGATTTTGCTTTAACATCGCCCAGCAACACCTCTCCGTCATAGTCGTGTCGAAGTCCATACAAAATATGCGACAAAGTTGTTTTACCAGTTCCTGACGGTGCACATACGTGACAATTTACACCTTGCTCAAAGACAACTTCCTTTCCCCATACGTCGGACTCCTGCGAAAAAGTTTCTTTGATCGGCAGAGGAACAACCTTATGAAATACAATTTTTTGCATTAAGCTTCGGGACTAGGACTGTCGAGTTCCTTCATCAATTTCAATATCGTGAGCAAAATATTTTCTTCTTTGTTCACCGCGTTCAATTCAAATTCAGAATGCGACACGCCCGCTTTAGCAGGATGCGCCACTGCTTTTATACCTTCAATGCTCGCCTCTATTTTTTTGGCGATTTTGTCGGCGTCGGGACTAATATCAATCAGCGGCAATTTTTTACTGACATCTTTTACATTGATCATGAAGGCCGAAGTACAATTACCCAACAAGTCATTGCTCGCTATCGCCTTGCCACTTCTAATGGTTGCAATCGCAGCACTATCAGACACGTAAAACAAGTTCTTATTGCTAAAAAACAAATGTCCCTTTCCTGGTCCAAAAGAATAAACGCCATCTTTGCTGATGGCTGCAAAATTGTACAACATGCGGTTCACCAAGGATTGCATCATGGCAGTATCGCCAACAGAAACAGCAGCAACAATACTCGGATAGTAGGCTGGTTTCATTTCGCTACCCATTTCGTATTCGCCAGTTTGCTCGTTCATTTCTACCGTTTCTTTTTCCTCCATCTGCATTTTTAAACCGTTGAAAGAAACAAACACGTCGCCCTCCAGCATGGCCGCCAAGGCATCCACATTCACACCCGCCATCGCAAGCAAAGCATCAATAGATTCTTTGCCCCCTGACTTACCCAAGTAGGCTGCAGCTTCTTTCATGTTGAAAGTAAAACCCATAGAAATCATAGACTTACTGATATCTGCCGCCACAGCCAATTCTTTCAACTTGCTTTGCTTGTTAAAGATTTTCATGACATCGCTTTTCTCGTCGAAGTACTGATCCATTGAAGCCTGCAACTGTCCCTTCTTAAAATTAACGACACCCGTTAACTCAGATTTCTCAATGCTTTTTGCTGTTGGCATTTGCCCCAGTGCTGCGGCCATTGGACTGGCCATCAAACTTTTTTGAATATCACTTGTATTTACCCAGTAGGCAATGTGGTCCTCTCCTGTAAGTACCGTTTTTCCTTTAAATTCAGTAGAAAGCAAACCACTTTTTTCACCTTCAACTAATTTAGCAACATAAGCCACTGCAGCTTTTCCATCTTTTTGTCCGCTCACATAAAAAGCTGTCTTGTTGTTCCACACCAACTGTGCTCCAAAGGAATTTGAAAATTGGTAGTCTCCTTCGCTTAACACCGTATCTCCTTTTGTGCTGATAAATTCGCCAAAGGCATCTCCATCGCTCAAAGGCACAATGGCAACAATTACAATATCGGCACCAATAGCTGATGAATCATAATATACATAAGCCCTTTCCATAAACTCAACACCGGCTTTTGTTGGGTCTTCCATCAATTGTTTTGCAAAAGCACCCTTGCCAATGTTTTTGAATTTCAACAAATCGCCACCAAATAAAATGTCCCATTTAATTTCGTCAACAATACCTTTCATATTGATTGTCACTACTGCTTTTGCAGTTTTGGGAATGTAGTTGCCGCGTTCAGGAGATCCGCTACAAGCAAAAAACAAAATGGAAACAGAGAGCACAAAAAACAATTTTTTCATAATGCAATGGTGGTTTGTAAGTGTAAACAAAGTACTTAATTTCAAAAATAGGAAAACAAAATATTAAAACAATCTCAAAAATTTACGTGGAATAGGCGTATCAAAACGCATTTCTTTTTTAGTGATGGGATGCGTGAAAGCCAACACCCATGCGTGTAAACCCAATCGGCCGATAGGATCGTCTTTGGCACCATACTTTTTATCGCCAATTACCGGATGCTTAATATCTTTCATGTGCACACGCACTTGATTTTTGCGACCCGTTTCTAAATTCACTTTAAGCAAAGTGAAATCTCTACTGCTTTTCATCACTTCATAATGTGTGATCGACAACACACCGTGTGCTGGATTTTGACTCGAATAAACGGTCAATGCCGATGTTTCTTTCAAGTACGATTTAATGGTGTCTTTTGGTTTTTCAACACAACCTTCTACCACCGCCAAATACGTTCTTTCTTTCACTGCCGAATTCCACGCCTCTTGCAAGGTGCGCTGCGCAATGACATTTTTAGCATACATCATTAAACCTGAAGTATCTTTATCGAGTCGATGTACCACAAAAACTTTATTGTCGGCATGTTGAATTTTAACATGCGTACTCAAAATATTGTAAGCTGTTTCTCTCTTCTCTGTAGCCGTAGCAACCGACAAGGTACCAGCATGCTTATCGATCACGATAATATCATCGTCTTCAAACACAATAGAAATACCATTGTACTTTTTTGCTTCGGGTACCCTACTCCAACGCACTTCTACTTTTTCTCCCGGATTCAGCGGATGATTGAACTTTGTTTCGGCTTTGCCATCTACCACAACGTGACGATCACGCAATAAAGTTTTGACATTGTCGCGGTTTTTTCCCGGAAGATTCTTGATCAAAAACTTCATCAACTCATCGCTCTCCTTCACCATAAAAACCGCATTGGGTTTTCTCGGCATCTTGTTCGTTGGTGTTTTTCTCATAATATAAACTTAACTATTTTTCTATTGACGATGGCTGTTCATCGGCAAATTGGTATTCGTGCAAACGTTTGTAATATCCTCCCTGACTAAGCAGTTCATGATGCGAACCACTTTCAACAATTTCGCCTTTGTCGAGCACAATAATTTTGTCGCAACGCTGAATGGTTGACAAGCGGTGGGCGATAATAATAGACGTTCTTCCCTCTGTCAATTTCTCAATTGCTTTTTGAATCAGCATTTCCGACTCTGTATCGATAGATGAAGTAGCCTCGTCAAGTACCAATATTTTTGGATCGTACACATATGCCCTCAAAAAAGCGAGCAACTGACGTTGACCTACCGACAACATGGCACCTCGCTCTCTCACGCGGTAGTCATAAGCACCTGGCAAACGCTGTATGAATTCATCGACACCAATCAACAGCGCTGCTTCTTGAACCTGCTGGCGCGTTATTGCTGGATTGCCTAAGGTTATATTACCATAGATACTGTCGTCAAACAAAAACACATCCTGTAAAACAACAGCAACATTTTTGCGCAGTACCTCAAGCTGAATGTCTTTTATATTCACTTCATCGAGTAAAACTGAACCACCTTCAATTTCATAAAAACGACTCAACACATTAATAATCGAGGTCTTACCAGCCCCCGTTGCACCTACCAAAGCAATGCTCTGTCCCTGTTTTGCCGTAAAACTAATGCCCTTCAAAACAGGGTTTTCGGCTTCATATGAAAAATATACGTCTTTAAATTCAATGTTTCCTTGGCAATCCATTTGCGCCACCGATCCCTCATTAGCGAGATTTTCGTCGCTGTCCATGATTTTAAAAACCCTTTCACTCGCCACCATTCCCATTTGTAAAGTATTGAAACGATCCGCCAACTGACGTATTGGACGGTAAATCATATAGGTGTACAAAATAAAAGCCTCAATAGGCACATTGATATTGTCGTTGTCAACCACTTCTTTCACTCCATACCAAATGATGAGCGAAAGTGAACATGCAGAAAGCACTTCTACCAAAGGAAAAAAGATGGAGTTGGCCCAAATTGTTTTGATCCACCCCGACATATGGGCATGGTTTACCTCCTTAAATTTTTTCATCTCCACTTCCTCGCGGTTGAACATTTGAATGACCGACATGCCGGTCACGTGCTCTTGAATAAAAGTATTGATGCGTGCCACTTCACCTCTTACTTCTTGAAAAGCCACTTTGATGGTATTTTTAAACACATTGGTCGCCCACAACAATAGTGGAATTGGAATAAGGGTAACCAAAGCCAAACCCGGGTCCATCCAAAACATAAACGCCAGCGCAACAATCAACTGAATGATATCGCTGGCTATCAAGAGTACACCATCAGAAAAAATATCGGATACCGACTGAATATCAGAAGTCACCCTCGTCACCAAAGCGCCCACAGGCGTATTGTCGAAATACTTGGTTTTAAAACTTAAAACTTTAGCAAACAATTCTTTGCGTATGTCTAAAATGACGTGCTGCCCCAACCAACTGGTGTAATATGATTGAAAAAACTGAAAAAGAGTGTGCAGTAAAATAACAAGCACCGTATAGATCATTAAACTCTGCAAACCACTTGCATCGCGCAATTTCACATATTCATCCAAGCCTTTTTGAATCATGATGATGCGCAAAGGCGCCAAAAAGGCAAGCACTACAGTCACGAATCCCGTGAAAATGAAAACTTTGCGGTAAGGACGGGCATAGCTAAGCACCCGCTTCAACAACCTTAAATCAAATGCTTTTCCTGTAACTTCCGACATGCGGCAAAAATAACGAATAAAGTTCAAGGTTCCATTCTATAATGATTATATGATCTTCGAACTTTATTATCTTTGCCAAATGGCTCGAATTGTTGTAGGTATGTCAGGAGGTGTAGATTCTAGTGTTGCCGCTTATCTGTTGAAAGCGCAGGGACACGAAGTGATAGGCATGTTCATGAAAAACTGGCACGACGAGTCAGTAACCATCAGCAACGACTGCCCTTGGCTCGAAGACAGCACCGACGCACTATTGGTCGCAAACAAACTCAACATTCCCTTTCATACCATTGATTTCAGCAAAGAATATTTTGAACGCATTGTAGACTATATGTTTGTGGAATACCAGGCTGGGCGAACACCTAACCCAGACGTGCTTTGCAACAGAGAAATTAAATTTGACCTTTTTTTGAAGAAGGCTTTAGAACTAAATGCAGATTTTGTGGCAACCGGGCACTATTGCCAAAAGCAGGAAATTACAGTGAACGGAAAAACACAATTTCAGCTGCTTGCTGGTGCCGACCCAAACAAAGATCAATCTTACTTTCTTTGCCAAATCAGCGAAGCACAACTTTCAAAAGCCTTGTTTCCCATTGGTCACTTGCTGAAACCCGAAGTGCGCAAAATTGCCGAAGAGCAAGATTTAATCACAGCAAACAAAAAGGATTCACAAGGCCTGTGCTTCATTGGAAAAGTAAAATTACCTGAATTTTTGCAGCAGAAACTTAGTGCTAAAAAAGGAAAAGCTTTCGAAATCCCCGCTGATTTAAGTCAATTCACAAAAACACGTGAAAGTTTAGAAGAAATATGTGCGCCATTTGAATACAGCACGAGCGAAGGCATTGAGCGCGGTGTGCACGACGGCGCCCATTTTTTTACGATTGGCCAGCGCAAAGGCATTGGCATCGGCGGAAGTCCACTGCCATTGTTCTGCATCAAAACTGATGTCGAAAAAAACATCGTTTTTTTGGGGCAAGGCGAAGACCACCCCGGACTTTTTCGCAAAGGATTAAAAATAAACAACGAAGACATTCACTGGATCAATGCTGCCAACAGTATGAAAGACGGAGAAACGCGCATCTACCAAACGCGCATTCGCTACCGTCAGGAATTGTCACAGGCGACTTTACATAAAAACGAAAAAGGACTGTACATCATTTTTGACCTTGCTCAAAAAGCCATTGCGGCTGGACAGTTTGCAGCATGGTACAACGGCAATATTCTTGTTGGATCGGGAATAATTTCAGCTTAAGTAAAATTCAACTTTTCTTCTGTACAATCTTTATTATTTTATGTGAACACAATGAAAAATGCTGTACACATAATTTTCACAATTTAGAAAATGTATAATTTTTTACCCAGTTACATGCTGACGAAAATACTCAACTCTTATTTTATTCTGTACAGAAAATTAGCTTAAATTTTTCTGCCGAATCATAAATTCCAACTTTAAATTGACTTCAATCAAAGCTGTGGTTAATCGGTGATTTTCCTTTCGCAATTCAAAAACTTCTATTGCCTTTTCAATAACAAGTCTCAATTCGTCATTGTTCCATGGTTTCACCAAATAGTTGTACACCTTACCCTTATTGATCGCGTCAACTACCGCTGACATATCTGTATAACCAGTAAGCAACATTCGAATTGGATCAGGATGCTTGACGACCAACAGCTCTAAGAACTCCACTCCAGTCATATCGGGCATTTTCTGATCACTGATCACCACCTGCATGTCTGGATTTTCATCGATTATCTGCAGCCCTTCTTGTGGTGATAATGCCGTATAAACTTCAAAATCTCTGCGGTACACCGCTCTGAACGTTGTTAGATTTAACTCTTCATCATCGACATACAAAACTTTTGCTTTCATGCGTATCTTGTTAATTTATTATCCAATCTTATAACTTATCCTCTGCAAAATATTTTGCCTTTCTAATATAAATCTGCTGTAAAAAAAGTTTTGCATTTTGCTCTTATCACACATGCGATTTTATGGAATATAAAAGCCATTACGCAAAAATCAATCCAAGGAAAAAATCGCTTAAACGAGACGTAGGAATGAATTTTTTAAAGTGTTTGGAAATAATTCTAACCGCAGCAGCTCAATATGTTTAAAATACGTGTATTCAAAGCAACAGAAGATCCATCCTCCACTGAAAAATATTTTATGGGACATCGCAATGTTCTTAAAAGTTATGGTGTAGATGAAGTTATTGCACCAGATACTTCTTGGTTTAACAACCCCAACGTTTATGTCATTATTGTTGAATCCATTGATGGAAGCAAGGTCTATGGCGGTGCCAAAATACAAATCAAGGTACCCAACGAAATGTTGCCAATGGAAAAAGCGCTTTTCAAAATAAAACCAGAAATCTGCACTTTGGTCAATGAGCGAAGCAACAATGGAACCGCAGAATTTTGCGGCTTATGGAATTCCCGCGAAGTTGCTGGCTGGGGCATAGGGAGTATATTTTTAGTTCGTGTTGGCGTGGCGCGTGCAGGCATCGCCATTTCTGAAAAACTTAAGATAAATTCATTGTTTGCCTTGTGCGCCTCTTATACTTTGCCCATAGCCATAAAAACAGGTTTTAAACAACATACTACTTTAGACAACGGACAGGGATTTCCCTATCCCACAAACGAATTCAGAGCCTACATCGCCCTCTTAGATGATACAAGCACTTTGAAAAATGCGCTGATCGAAGAAAGAGAACAGATTTTCGATTTGCGCTCGCATCCGCATCAAACACGAACCGAAAAGGGACCGAAAGGCGAAACAGAAATACTTTACGACTTAACCTTTTAATTATGACTGAAGAATTTTACGACAGCGCTTATTTGCAAAAAACAGGATTACTCGCGCAATCAATGAAGGAAGCTTCATATGAATCATTTAAATGCTTGCGTGATAGCACTATTGTTGACTTGGGTTGTGGTTCTGGTGAAGATGTTTATCGATTGTCAAAATTACTTGACTCTTCAAACAGCATTATTGGAGCAGATCACAACGCCATTTTGCTAAATGAAGCAAAAAGTAAAAACAATACTCGCCCCAATTGCCATTTCATCCAAACAGAAGCGCACCAGCTGCCCTTCGCTAACAATTCGGTGAACGCATTGCGCACAGAAAGGATGTTTCAACATCTCAAGGCCCCATACAAAACAATGATGGAAATTAACCGAGTTCTATGCGATCGAGGAGAAATTTGCATATTGGAAAGCGATTGGAAGGGCCTTTCCTTTTACCACGAAAATTCAGAAGTCGAAGAAAAGATTTGTCTCTATCTCACACAAAAGAAAGTAAACAATGGCTATGCCTCACGAACACTGATTCAAACCTTGATCGATTGTCATTTTAAAATTGAAAAAACACAAATATTCACTACGTCATTTCACAGTCTTGAGGAAGCCAATGAAGCGCTGCAAATCAATACCATATTGAAAGAATGCTACGACAACGGATTTTTTTCATCAAAAGAATACCTCGATTGCCTGTATTCTTTTAGCGAATTGAATGCGAAAAACGCTTTTGTTTGCTCTATCAATTCTGTTTTGATCAATGCAAGCAAACAATGAAAAAGACACATCAACTTTGTTCTTTGGCAATTGTTCTAAACATCTCTATCTACGGACAATACAACATCACAAAAAGCAATACAGACATGATTGGCGCTAAGTTTACCTACTTGGCAGATAGCTCCAATAGAACAGCAAAAGACATCATTCAAAATGGACGATTCGAAGTGCAAAAGCAAAATGTCGCCAATTTCGGCATCACAAAATCAATCATCTGGGTGAAGGCAAAGCTAATTAACAGCAGCCCTAAAAATGATTTCAAACTAATACTCTCCTATCCTATTTTAGATGAAATCACATTTTTTTTTCCTGAAAACAAGGTATATAAAATTTATCAATGCGGTGAAAGCGTGCCATTTAACAAACGCATCAATAAACATCCTTGCTATGTATTCAACATCTCAATTCCTTCTGGAACAAGTAAAACGTATTACTTTAAAATACAAAGCAGTGAACAAATCATAATCCCTCTTTACCTCCGCGACGACGAGCACTATACAGAAGATGCGAACAATGAAAATCTCATCATAGGCATCTATGCTGGCATTGTCATCATCATGGTATTCTATAATCTTTTTATATTTTTTTCAACCAAAGACAAAAGCTATTTATTCTACGTCATTTACATAGGATTTGCAGGACTAACACAAATTGGAATAAAAGGATACAATTTTCAATATTTTTGGCCTGACAACCCCTCTTTTCAATTGATCAGTCTGCCTATATTTGCTAGTATTTCGGGAGTTTTCGCATTATTGTTTGCACAAGAGTTTTTACAGAGCAAAATTTACTTACCTAAAATCAATACCCTAGCCCCTATTTTCACATTGCTATTTTGTTTCAGCATTTGGAGTGCGCTAAGCAACAAAATAATGCTGGGTTTTATTTTCATGCAAAACACCACTCTCGCGATCAGTATTTATATCATTTTCATTTCTCTAATTTCAATTACAAAAGGACAACGCACAGCAAAATTTTTTGCATTAAGTTGGATTGTTCTAATGCTTGGTTCAATCATTTTTATTTTAAAAGACTATGGCATCATCACTTTCAATTCTTTTACCAACTACATCATGCTTGCCGCATCGGCTATAGAAACAACATTACTATCCTTTGCGCTTGCCGACAAAATCAACTTATTGAGTAAAGAAAAAGAATTGTCACAACTACACGCCTTAGAATTGGCTGCCGAAAAAGAAAAACTGATTTTAAACCAAAATGCAATACTGGAAAAAAAAGTACAAGAAAGAACTTCATCGCTTGAGAAAGCCCACGAAACACTTCAGGCAGCGCAAATGCAACTGATCAACTCTGAAAAAATGGCGTCACTTGGACAACTCACCGCTGGGATAGCACACGAAATAAACAACCCCGTGAACTTCATTCTCAACAGCGTTTTGCCATTAAAAAGAGATATTGATGATTTACTATTCATTATTCACAAAACCGAAAATCTGGAACAAAAAGAAAACCAACAAGAAATCGTACTAGAAATAGCCGACCTAAAAAAAAGCTTAGACATAGATATTTCAGTAAATGAAATTCACAAACTACTAGCCGGTATTGAAGAAGGCGCCTACCGCACCGAAAGCATTGTGAAAGGATTGAAAAGTTTTTCACACCTGCACGAGCAGCATGTCAAGCCCTTCAATCTCAATGATGGCATCACATCAACTTTGGCGCTATTAAAACACAAACTCAAAACCCAAATAGATCTGCATTTCGAACCTGGTGAAATACCCTTAGTAGAATGCAATGGAGGCAACATCAATCAAGTATTCATGAATCTCATCAGCAATGCCATCGATGCCGTTGAAGAAAAGCACAAAAATGCCAAAACAGGTCGAATCACGATTGAAACTTTTAGATCGGAAAACAAAGCAGTCATCGTCGTTCGAGACAATGGCAGCGGAATGACCGATGACACCAAAAAAAAATTATTCGAACCATTTTACACCACAAAAGAGGTGGGCAAGGGAGTTGGTCTAGGTATGTCCATTGTGTATGGCATCATTGAAAGCCATAAGGGAACCATTTCAATTGAATCAGAAATGAATATAGGCACTACCTTCACAATAGAGCTTCCGCTCGGTGATGAATAAAAAACAATATAGTTTTTGCAAAACAAATTTTATCTATTAGCTTTGCTGCAAACAAAAACAAAAATGAATCTATCATTGCACCATCATCACGAAAACAACTCTTGCCAATAGGTGAGCCGGTGATGCTGTATTTTACAATATAAAAGCAAAAGCCCGCCTATTCCGGCGGGTTTTTGCTTTTATAACTTTAATGAATTTTGAAACACTGAAATAAATTATGGAAACACTTAAAATCGCGGTACAAAAATCAGGACGACTCCTTGACGACTCCATACAATTACTAAAAGAATGCGGCATTAAAATTGACAATGGCAAAGACCAACTCAAAGCTACTGCGACCAACTTCCCCTTAGAAGTGCTGTATTTGCGCAATTCTGACATTCCACAATATTTAGCGGATGGCGTGGCCGATATTTCCATATTGGGTGAAAACACCTTGATTGAAAAAGAAAAAGAGTTGCTGAATTTGCGCAAGTTGGGGTTCTCAAAATGTCGCCTCTCCTTAGCCGTTCCAAAAGAAGTGGAATATACTGATCTTCAATTCTTCAACGGCAAAAAAATTGCTACCTCTTATCCCAACACGCTCAATGCCTTCTTGAAAGAAAAAGGCATTAAAGCCGATATTCACGTTATCTCTGGGTCAGTAGAAATTGCGCCAAACATTGGATTGGCCGATGCCATTGCCGACTTGGTAAGCAGCGGAAGCACCCTCTTCAAAAATGGTTTGAAGGAAGTTGAAGTGATGCTCAAAAGTGAAGCTGTACTTACTTCAAACAAAAACTTAAGCCCCGGTAAAAAAGAAATTTTAGCCAAATTGTTGTTTAGAATGGACGCCGTATTGACAGCAAAAAACAACAAATACATCTTACTGAATGCGCCAAACAACAAATTGGCAGACATCATCAAAATTTTACCAGGAATGAAAAGTCCAACCGTTTTGCCCTTGGCAACCGAAGGATGGAGTTCTGTACACACAGTCATCACTGAAGACGATTTTTGGAATAAAATTGACTTACTGAAAGCAAACGGTGCAGAAGGAATTTTAATCGTACCCATTGAAAAAATGGTACTTTAATTAAACGATCTCATCTCGATAAAATATGAAAACCTACAATTTTCCAAGCGCAGACAGCTGGAGCGACATACTCAAAAGACCGACGCAGTCAAAAGCCAATCTTGAAAAAGTGGTGGCCGAAGTGTTTGCTGAAATACAGGCAAAAGGAGACGAAGCGCTGTTTGCTTTTACATCGAAGTTCGACGGATGTCAATTGAATACCCTTCAAGTAAGCGAGAGTGAAAATGCTGACGCCATAAATACGTTGGATCCCCAATTGAAGGCTGCCATTGAAAAAGCAGCCAACAACATTAGAACCTTCCACAAAAATCAAATCCAAACTGAAGCGGCTGTTCAAATAGCTGAAGGCATTCAATGTTGGCGCAAAACAACCGCGATTGAAAAAGTAGGTTTGTACATTCCCGGAGGCACTGCACCTCTTTTTTCAACCGTGCTGATGCTCGCTATTCCTGCCAGCATTGCAGGAAGCAAAGAAATCACACTATGTTCACCTCCCAACAAAGAAGGCAAAATTCACTCTGCTATTTTGTTTGCCGCTGCTTTATGTGGCGTGCGCAAAATCTTCAAACTGGGCGGTATTCAAGCCATTGGCGCAATGACCTACGGAAGTGAATCTGTACCAAAGGCCTACAAGATTTTCGGTCCAGGCAACCAATACGTCACCGCAGCAAAGCAATACGCGAGTATGGAAGGTGTTGCTATTGATATGCCAGCCGGTCCATCAGAAGTGTTGGTTTTCGCTGATGCATCGGGTGATGCCGCCTTTGTTGCTGCTGACTTGCTGTCACAGGCCGAACACGGCGCCGACAGTCAGGTGGTATTGGTAAGCACCGAAGCGCGCATGATCACTGAAGTACAAAAGGAAATTGATATTCAACTGCTAGCCTTGCCTCGCAAAGAAACTGCTGCTAAAGCCTTAGCCAACTCTATTTTGATATTGGTAAAATCAAAGGAAGAAGCAATGGATTTAATCAATGAATACGCGCCTGAGCACTTGATATTGCAAAGCCAAGACGAAGCATACTTTGTGCAAAATATACGCAATGCCGGTTCAGTATTTATTGGCAATTACACTCCTGAAAGCGCAGGCGACTATGCTTCAGGAACCAATCATACCCTGCCCACCAATGGCTATGCTCGCGCATACAGCGGTGTGTCGGTGGATTCTTTTGTAAAGAAGATAACCTTCCAAAAAATCACTGAAAAGGGCTTAAATGAATTGGGGCCAACAATTGAAATCATGGCAGAAGCAGAAGAATTACTGGCACATAAAAATGCAGTTTCTATTCGTTTGCGCTCTCTATAAAATTTGAACTTACTATTATGTTTGACTTAAATAAAATCATCCGCTCCAACATCAAGGTATTAACGCCCTACTCTTCTGCTCGAGATGAATTTTCGGGGCAGGCAAGCATTTATTTGGATGCTAATGAAAACCCTTTTAACACTGGATTTAACCGCTATCCTGATCCAATGCAATGGGCGCTCAAAGAGAAAATAGCTGCGCTTAAAAAAGTAGTGCGCAAAGAAAATATTTTGCTCGGCAATGGCAGCGATGAAGTGATCGACTTACTGCTGCGCGCCTTTTGCGAACCAAAGGAAGACAACATCCTTACCTTTCCTCCCACTTATGGGATGTACGAAGTGTATGGCAACATCAACAACATTGCTATTCAAAAAATTGCGCTGAACAGCGATTTTCAAATCGATGTTCCCGCAGCGCTGAAGGCAATTGACGCCAATACCAAACTCATTTTTGTATGCTCACCCAACAATCCCAGTGGTGGCGCTATAGACCCTGATGCTATTAAATCATTGCTGAAAAATTTTGAGGGGGTTGTAGTCATCGATGAAGCCTATGCTGATTTTTCAGCACAAGAAAGCTGGATCAATTACTTGGACCTCTATCCTAATTTATTTGTAATGCAAACCTTTTCAAAGGCATGGGGACTTGCCGCTTTGCGTTTAGGCGTTGGTTATGCAAGTGAAAACATTATCAAGGTGCTCAACAAAATAAAACCACCTTACAATATCAATGAACTAACACAACAAAGCGTTCTCAAGAAATTAGAAAACGCCACCGAAGTACAAGAACAAATCAACGCTATCAATCAGCAAAGGGATCTGCTTGCAGAAGCGCTGAGTGCGTTGCCAATTGTGAAAAAAGTATATCCGAGCGACGCTAATTTTCTTTTAGTACAGGTGATTGACGCCAACAAAACATATCAATTGTTGGTTGACAAAGGAATCATTGTTAGAAACCGAACTACAGTGGTTTTATGCGAAGGATGCATCAGAATTACCATTGGCACTGCTCAAGAAAACACTGAAGTGATCAACGCTTTAAAAGAAATGAAAATATAATTGAATAACTGCTTATGAAAAAAGTATTGTTTATCGACCGCGACGGCGTACTCGTCACAGAACCTCAGGATTTTCAAGTAGATCACCTGGAAAAATTAGTATTCTATCCTGGTGTTTTTCAAAACCTTGCTAAAATAGCTGAGAAACTTGATTTTGTTTTGGTGCTTGTCAGCAACCAAGATGGTTTGGGAACAGACTCCTTTCCAGAAAATACTTTCTGGCCTACACAAAATATGATCCTCAGTTCCTTAAAAAACGAAGGCATTGAATTTGCCGATGTGTTCATTGACCGCACCTTCGCCAAAGACAATGCTCCCACACGTAAGCCAGGAATCGCAATGCTTACAAAGTACTTGTCGGGCTATGACCTTGCGAATTCTTTTGTGATTGGCGACCGCATCACTGACATGCAACTGGCTGCAAACCTTGGTGCAAAGGGCATTTGGCTCAACAACAATCCCGACTTAGGCTCTAGCGAAATCAGTAACAAAGAAAGCGATCTTACCAATACCATCGCCATCAAAACAACTTCATGGAAAAACATTTGGGAGTTTCTGCGGAAAGTAGACAGAACGGCTGTTGTAGACAGAAATACCAAAGAAACACAAATACACATTGAAGTGGATTTAGATGGAACAGGCAAAACAAATATTTCTACTGGCCTCCCTTTTTTCGATCACATGCTCGATCAAATCGGTCGCCACTCTGGAATGAATTTAACCATCCAAACCAAAGGCGATCTACACATTGATGAACACCACACGATTGAAGATACAGCCTTGGCGCTCGGCGAGGCCATCAATAAAGCCTTAGGCAATAAACTTGGCGTTGAACGCTACGGATTTTGCTTACCCATGGACGATTGTTTAGCGCAAGTGGCCATCGACTTTGGCGGACGACAATGGATTGAATGGAAAGCCGATTTTAAACGCGAAAAAGTGGGTGACATGCCTACAGAAATGTTTTATCATTTCTTTAAATCGTTTAGTGATACCGCCCGCTGCAACTTAAATATTCAAGCCGACGGAAACAATGAACACCATAAAATTGAAGGCATCTTTAAAGCCTTCGCTAAAGCAATTAAAATGGCTATCAAAAGAGATGCCGACAACATGAGTTTACCATCAACAAAAGGAACACTGTAAAATGAAATTGGTTATTATTAATTACGGCGCTGGAAATACACAATCGGTGAAATATGCATTTCAACGACTGGGCATCAATCCTGTGTTATCAAACAATGTAGACGAAATTTTTTCGGCCGACAAGGTGATATTCCCCGGTGTTGGTCATGCTCAAGCGGCAATGAATGAATTGATGGCACAAGGTTTAGAGAAATTTATTCCACAATTGACCCAACCCGTATTAGGCATTTGCCTAGGCATGCAATTACTTTGTCAATTCTCAGAAGAAGGAAATACACAGTGCCTCGGCATCATCAACGACACAGTGAAAAAATTTGAACCGCTGCTGAAAGTTCCTCACATGGGCTGGGACGGAAGCACTTCTGCTCCAATAAAAAATGCAGTGTTTAACAACATTAAAGAACAAGTGTATTTTGTACACAGCTATTACGTTCCCGTAAATCAACACACCATTGAAACTTGTGATTACATCACTCCTTTCAGTGCGTCGATTAAAAAAGATAATTTTTACGGTTGTCAGTACCACCCTGAAAAAAGCGGGAAGGTTGGCGAACAAATATTGAAAAACTTTTTAGCACTATAATATGTACATAATCCCAGCCATAGATATTATTGAAGGCAAGTGTGTTCGTTTAACCCACGGCGACTATGCGCAAAAAAAAATATACAATGAAAATCCTCTAGAAGTTGCCAAAGAGTTTGAAGCAGCTGGCTTAAAACGATTGCATTTGGTTGACTTAGACGGCGCAAAAAGCGGTCATATCGTGAACTACAAAATTTTGGAAAGCATTGCTAAAAACACTTCGTTGATCATTGATTTTGGCGGAGGCGTAAAAACAGATGAAGATATTCAACTAGCGTTCAATAGCGGTGCAGCGCAAATTACAGGCGGAAGTATTGCGGTTAAAAATCCGAAAATTTTTGAATCATGGTTGAAACTACACGGCGACAAAATTATATTAGGCGCCGATGTTAAGAACGAAAAAATAGCCACCAACGGATGGCTCGAAGATTCAGGAATTGATCTTTGGGATTTCCTCGATGGCTATATTGCAAAAGGAGTTAAATACACTGTGTGCACTGACATTTCAAAAGACGGCGCTTTACAAGGAACTGCAACAGAACTCTACAAAAAAATGATTCTGAAATTTCCAACCTTGCAAGTTATTGCCAGCGGTGGTGTTACTACCCTACAAGAGTTACATGATTTGAAAGCGATAGGATGCTTTGGCGCTATCGTCGGCAAAGCGATTTACGAACAGAGAATTCATTTAAAAGATTTACATCTTATTTAAAAGATATGGGGGTATATTTGCAATTAATTGAACACTGGTGAAAATGTAAATTATTTGACAAAAACACCTCATTACACAAAAACTCACTAGTTTTTTAAATCAAAAAAATAACTCTACTTTTAATGAATTTTTTTTTCAAAATGACAATGAATTACAAGAAGGTAATAATTACAGGAGTTGCAGGATTTGTAGGTTCAAATTTAGCAAAAGCGCTTTTAGAAAATGATGTTGAAGTAGTAGGAATTGACGATTTCAGTCATGGATTTAAAAGAAATTTAGAACCCCTCCTAATAAATAAAAAATTCACCTTTATTGAAGGAGATGTTAGAAATGAAAATATTTTTGATGGACTAAAAGGCGATGTCATAGTTCATCTGGCTTCCCAGAAAATCCCAAGATATAGTAGCGCTTTATTGGTATTAGATGACAATTCCTTGATGACTAAAAACATCGTAAAGAAATGTCTGAAAGATAACATTAAAATGGTTTTTGCATCCACTTCAGATATCTATGGGAAGAATCCAAAGTTACCCTATTCTGAAACTTCTGACATGTTATTGGGGCCTACAACCGTAAAGAGATGGGCTTATGCGATTTCAAAAATATATTCAGAACAGTATCTCATCGCCAATCATGAAGAATTCGGATTGAATTACACCATAATGAGATTTTTCGGAAGCTATGGAACCAATCAAAATCCAACATGGTGGGGAGGTCCACAATCGGTTTTCATTGAAAAAGCATACAATGACGATTTTATTGAATTACATGGCGATGGTAGCCAAACCAGAACCTTTACCTATATAGATGATACAATTCAGGGAGTGATGAAATGCATATTTCATGAAAATTCCAACAATGATATTTTCAATATCGCTGGTGATCCCGATTCAGAAATTACCATCAAAGATTTAGCTCATTTGATTTGGGGACTGATGCGTCCGGGCACTGAACCTAAAATAAAATGTATCCCCTATTCTACTTTCGGCAATTATGAAGATGTTCAAAGAAGGTTACCTGATATCAATAAAATAAAATCAAAATTAGGCTATGAGCCAAAATGGAAATTAGCTGAAGGTTTAAAGCAAGCCATAGAATGGCAAACTAAACTTTATAAATAAATGATTTACATACTAATTCCAGTATTTAATGAAGAAGAAAACATTGAGAATTTGTTCAATGAATTAAATGCATTAAAAATAGAAGAAGAAGTTTTTTACGTATTTGTTGACGATGGTTCCTCAGATAAATCTGGAGATTTATTAATGTCCTACTTTTCAAATAAAAAACATATAGTATTGGAGAACCCTGGAAACCAAGGTCCGGGTTATACTTTTAATCATGGTTTTGAATGGATTATAGAAAATTCAAAATCAGACGCCGACATTATTATTACAATGGAAGCAGATACTACTTCTGATTTATCGATTTTACCGCATATGTTAATTAATTCAGCATTGGGTTATGAATTGGTTTTGGCGTCTGTTTATTCGCAGGGCGGTGGCTTTGAAAAAACTTCCTACTTCAGGAAATTTATATCTTCCATTTCGAATGCCTTGATTAGATTTTTATTAGGCATTCATGTAAATACATATACTTCATTTTACAGGGTATACCATTTGAGTTTGCTAAAAAAAATACAAAATAAATATGGTCAATTAATTACCGAAAATGGTTTTATATGTAAACTCGAAATTTTATTAAAAGCAGTTAAAGTAGGCTGCCGTATTATAGAAATTCCAATGATATTGCAATCGACTAAAAGAAAGGGGAAATCAAAAATGAAGATTTTTAAAACCACTATTGAATATTTGAAATTTGCCCTATTTAAAAAAGTACGTTAATAATTATCTGATTTATTTTAAATGTCTTTTTTTTTGTACAAATACAAGTACCTTATCATTCTTGGTTTAATATGCTTGGGCTTTCTTGCGTTAGAATCATTCCACGCTAAGCAATATGGATTTTCTGAAGAAGACGAATTAAAATCCATAATGACTTCAGTAGGTTTTAACCCTGAAAACATTGACTTTATAACGAAGAAATCAACTTTTTACCAAGAAGATTTTCTTGGCAGCAACAATCTAAAATCAACTATTCATAATAGCATACTGCATGAAAGTGGAAATTGTATTTTATACAACATCACTTTACACTTATGGTTTAAGATATTCGATTTCTCTTTATACAGTGGGAGAATGTTCTCAGTGCTTTTTGGTATTGGAGTAATCATTGTCTCGTTTTTTTTATCTGATTCTTTATTCGACAACAAAAAAATAAGCATATTGAGTAGTTTATTAATTGCTTGCAATCAAAATATTTTTGCTTACAGTATTAGTCTTCGAACCTATTCCATGGCAATTTTCTTTTCTTTACTAGCGACTCTTCTTTTCGTCAAGTGGTTACGGTCACTTGAGTTAGCTGCTGACAAAAAGACCGTCACTAAAACGTCAATTTCATACAGTATTATTGCCGGATTAAGTCTATTGACACATTATTTTTGCATATATATTTTAATGATCCATTTCCTATTTCTAATTCCTTTATTTTTCAAAAATAGCACTAAAAACAAAGTCGCCATTTTTTTACCTTATGTGATAATTTCTGGAATCCTGGCAACTTGGATGCTTGCAGGAGGGTATGAAGGAAGTAAAGGTATGGCTTCTGGAAATGACTGGCATTTGAAATACGCCAAGAGCGCCAACAAGTTGTCAACAATGACACAAATAACGTCGCTGGAAAACACCATAGATTATTTAAAAACTACCGCATTAGAATGGACCTACAACGGAAGGTATTGGCATTACTTCAGTTTCAATATAAAAATGAGATATATAATTTTTCTGTTTGCTATACCTACATTCTTTTTAGTGACTTCTTTATATTATTTATGGAAAAAGAAAAGAAATGTACTTTACTTGCTGTGTTCTCTTGCCATTGTTGGTCCTGTTTTTTGCATTTATCTTGCATTTAATTCAGGACATACGGTCTCCTTCAGTAGCAGATACATAGTTATATGTATACCGTATTTCGCTATTATTCTTGCGTATGGTATTTATCAAATTCAAACTAAATCGGGTATTTGGAAAATAGCATCCATAGTGCTGTTCGCTCTATTTTCCTTGAACATATTAGTGCAATCAAAATTAAGTTTTGACGAGACGGCAGAACAACTTCAACCCCATCTGCTACAAATGAATCTTGCTGTTCAGGAAAAACTTGACAGAACTAAAAATATTTCATCAAAAACAATTGAATTTCCTTACCCTTGGCTTGCTGTAAAATTTAATTTCAATTTTATTCCAACTCAAATGAAAATTCCGCAAAAAATAAATACTCAAATAGAACCGAACAAAATTTATCTTTATGACGCAGTATCGAAAAAAAGAACTGTTTTATATGAGTTTCCAAAAGATTTCAATGCGACGCCAAATTAGCATCAAAGTAATTAAACATAATTATGTTTGCGACAAAAGAGGTAGAAAATTCATTACTATAACAAAATAGGAACATAATGCTAAGCAAACGTATCATTCCCTGCCTTGACATCAAAGATGGTCGCACCGTTAAAGGAGTGAATTTTGTTGGCTTGCGCGATGCAGGAGATCCTGTTGAATTGGCGAAATTATATGCTGAGGAGGGTGCCGATGAATTGGTATTGCTCGACATCACCGCCACGCACGAGAAAAGAAAAACGGTAGTTGAACTCGCCACCAAAGTGGCAGAACAACTCAATATCCCTTTTACTATTGGTGGCGGAATTGCATCTATTGAAGATGCTCACGCAGTGCTCAATGCGGGTGCCGACAAGATCAGCATCAATTCTGCAGCAGTAAAAAACCCTCAGCTGATCAATGACCTTTCCGATAAATTTGGTAGTCAATGTGTTGTTGTGGCTATTGATGCAAAAGAAGTTGATGGCACATGGTTCGTCCACCTCAACGGCGGTAGAATAAAAACCGATCTTGAACTTTTCGCTTGGGCTAAAGAAGCCGAGGAGCGCGGCGCAGGTGAAATATTATTTACGTCAATGAATCACGACGGCACCAAAGCTGGCTTTGCCAATGAAGCCTTAGCGAAAATGTCGTCGTTGCTGAACATCCCCATTATCGCCTCTGGTGGCGCCGGAAACATGGAGCACATTCGAGATACTTTTATCAACGGAAAGGCTGATGCAGCGCTGGCCGCAAGTATTTTTCACTTTAAGGAAATCGCCATTCCTGATTTAAAGAAATATCTGAAACAAGAAGGAATTGCGATAAGATGAAAAGTTAAAAAGCAAAAACCTTAGCTTTACCAACTCAACAACAAATGACGAACATGACGATAGATTTTAAAAAAGGAGAAGGACTCGTTCCTGCCATCATTCAAGATGCTAAAACAAAAGCAGTGCTGATGCTGGGTTATATGAACGAGGAAGCTTTTGCCAAAACCAAGGAGAGCGGAAAAGTCACTTTCTTTAGCCGAACAAAAAATCGCTTGTGGACCAAAGGTGAAGAAAGCGGCAACTTCCTTAATGTTGTAGATATTAAAATCGACTGCGACAACGACACGCTATTAATAAAAGCAAATCCGATCGGTCCCACTTGTCACACTGGCAGCGACACCTGCTGGAATGAAAAAAACGAAAGCACGCCCACCGATTTTTTGGCTCATTTAGAGGAAACCATTCAAAACAGAAAAAACAATCCATCAGAAAAATCATACACTTCTCAACTTTTAGCAAGAGGCATTAATAAAGTTGCTCAAAAAGTTGGCGAAGAAGCAGTAGAATTGGTAATTGAAGCCAAAGACAACAGTAAAGAATTGTTCTTGGGCGAAGCAGCTGATTTAATGTACCACTACATTGTGCTGCTGGCAGCAAAAAACTACAGCTTTGACGATGTCGTAAAAGTGTTGAAAGAGAGACATAAATAATCTCTGTTGCAATAAGTTTTTTTAGTATTTTCGTATTCCAAAAATAAAAACATGTCAAACAAAGATACACAAGCAGACGAACCATTGGTAGATGTAGGCACAGCCTTCAGCAAATCAGAAATGTTCTTTATTGAAAACAAAAAAGCACTATCTACCGCGGGTATCGCGCTAATTGCCATTGCAGCGATCTATTTCTTTTACCAAAATGTAGTGGTTGAAAAAGCGTCAGCTGAGGCCAAAGAAAACATTTGGAAAGCAGAAGAATTCATGAGTAAAGACTCACTGAAATTAGCCATGAATGGCAACAAAGATTTCATGGGTTTTGAAGAAATAGCCCAAGAGTACAGCAATACCGACGAAGGAAACTTAGCGCATTACTACTCTGCAGTACTTTTGATCAAACAAAAAAAATACGACGAGGCCATTGAACAATTGGAAGATTTTGATGCTGACGGAAAAATGATGCCCCACCTTAAAAATGGTTTGTTGGGCGACTGCTACAGCGAATTGAAAGACAGCGACAAAGCAATTAAAAAATATATCTCTGCTGCTAAAGGTGCAGGAAACATATTGGTATCTCCTTACTTCTTAACGAAGGCTGCAATTCTCTCTGAGCAAAATGGTGATTTTGAATCTGCAATTAAGTACTACGAAGAAATCAATGCTCAGTACTATACTGATCCTGCAAAACACGCCACTGAAAAACAAAAGATCGAAAAAGCCTTAGGCTTGGTGAAAGCCAAGGCAGCTGTTAAAGCAAACTAAAAGTGGCTACTGCTCTTAAAAATCTGTCAGACCACAACAATAGTATTTCAGCCGCAGGCATGAAAATCGCTGTTGTAGTGGCCGAGTGGAATACAGAAATCACCGAAGGTCTAAAAAAAGGTGCTGTAGAAACCCTTTTACAGCAAGGAATAAGCGAAAGCAACTTACAGGTACACTATGTTCCTGGCTGTTTTGAACTACCCCTAGCGGCACAAATGCTTTTGGAGAAACAAAATATTGACGCAGTGATCTGCATTGGCTGTGTTATTCGCGGAGAAACAAGTCACTTTGATTTCGTTTGTCAGGGCACCACCTTTGGCATTCAAAGCGTTTCTTTAAAATACAACAAACCTGTAGTGTTTTGTGTACTCACCGACAATACTATTGAGCAATCGCGCGCGCGCTCAGGAGGTGTGCACGGCAACAAGGGCGTTGAAGCCGCTGTGACCGCTATTAAAATGATTGCCCTCCAGAAAGTGATTTAATCCGCATGAAGTACCGTATCCTATCCGACAGCGAACTCAAAGAACTCGAAACTGAATTCATTCAGTTCTTGGTTGCAAATGGCATTGACGACGCCGATTGGAAAAAAATAAACAACAATGATCCCGACAAAGCCATTGAGTTCGTAGAAACTTTCAGCGATGTTGTGTTTGAAAAATCTTTCAGCAAAGTACAATTCCTAGAACACTTAGAACCCAATTCCATTAAAGTTTTCATGTTCGGCAGCGAAAAAATATATTTGATTGGCATTGACTCTAAGCACCCGGATATTGACTTTCGCGACAAAGATGTACTGACTGCATTGGCTACTAATTTTTTGGAATACAAAGATCAATTGACCATCTACAAAACCAACAAAGCGATTGCCGAAAACAGAGAGTTGGAAATTTTCAAGTTATTGAAAGATGGCTGTTTGGTGATTGATGAAGATAGGTTTAAAGCCTTCGCGAATTTGTATCAGGCTTCGTTGTAATAGTAGTGGCGATAGATCCTTCCTTCGTCAGGACAATACTCATGCATTATCTTAATTCATTATTGATTTTTGTGGAACTCGGTCGGTAATGTCCTTTCCTCGCGCGCGTCTCCAGACGCGTGCGGATTTATAAAGGCATTTGAAATGCCAAGATAAATGGGCACGCGATGAAATCGCGCACGAGCAAAATCACATATTATATAAACACATAATCACTCGCATATTCCTTCACCAGCGCCTTCGTAAAAGCTTCCTCTTTTTTTATTCTCCCCAAACATCTCACACCAGTAGTTTCCAAAATTACTTTCTCCGATTGCGGATTGGATTCGCCATTAAAAAAAACGCCGAGAATATTGAGATCCTTCGATTTTAAAGCATTTATCGACAATAACGTGTGATTGATGCTCCCCAAATAATTAGAGCAAACCAACACCACTTCTGCCTCATAATATTTCATTAAATCCAACATGGTATCGCCCTTGTAATTAATGGGAACCATCACTCCTCCTGCACCTTCTATTATGATGTTGTTATTAAAACTCGGGAGCTTCAAGCGACTCAAACGCAGTTCAATACCTTCCAGTTCTGCCGCAGCGTGTGGTGACATCGCATTTTTTAGCAGAAATTTTTCTTTATGAAATTTAACGCGTTTGGCGCTCACCAAACTCTTAACAGTCAATCTATCCTGACTTTCCTCTCCCGCCTGAACAGGCTTGAAATAATCGGCTTGCAATGCTTCTACAAGAATTGCCGACACAATCGTTTTACCCACATCAGTTCCTATTCCAGTAATAAATATCTTGCGCATTTGCTAAAAATAGAAAGTTAAGTGGCAAAAGCCAAAAACTTTGCAAGTTACCATCCGCTTTCAGCGCCACCACCACCAAAGCCGCCACCACCAAAGCCGCCAAATCCGCCACCGCCACCTCCTCCAAAGCCACCTCTACCACCAGAGAAATCACTCCAACCACCGCGACCACTATTCATAAACGAAGTGAGCATTAAGGCTGTCCATAAAGAGGTATGGTTGGTTTGAGCATACGAACGCGCATTGAAAAACTTAAGTCCTACCACAAATAAAATCACCAATACAATTAAGAAGATAAAAGCGCCGCCACCCGACTGTTGCTTGACATAATCGGCCTGATTGAATTCCTTTTTAGCCAAGGGCATCAATACATTCAATGCATTTACAATTCCCTGATACACATCACCTGCTTTGAAAGCTGGAATCATTTCATTTTTCTCAATTAGTTTTGCCGTACCATCTGTGATCACAGGTTCTAGTCCTCGTCCCACTTCAATTGCAACCTTTCTACCTCCATCCTCTTTGGTTGTTTTCACCACGATCACCAAACCATTGTCTTTCTTTGCTTGTCCAACACCCCATTTTTCGCCGAGATCAGTGCCGTACTCCGATGCTGTTAAACCACACAAATCACCAACAATAACAACCACAAACTGGTTAGACGTAGAGTCGTTAAATTGCTGTAAAGTAGCTTCTAAAGTCGCCACTTGATCAGCACTAAGCGCCCCCACTTTATCGTGCACATAAAAAGGATAGCTGCTAGGTTTTGCAGGAACACATTCCTGAGCAATAGCAGAAATACTAAGCAAAATGCCAAGGCAAAAAGTCAGTAAACGCGCGCTGAATTGATTAATTAAAAGAAACTTCATCCGTCAATTCGTTTTTATCATTGCTTTGGTAAGGAAAATGTTCTTTCAACTTTTCACCCGCTAAGGCGATACCTTGAACCAAGCCATCTGTAAATTTTTCTTCTTTAAAATTTTTGATCACTAGGTCTTTCACCTCGTTCCAAAAAGTATCTGCCACTTTCGCATTGATGCCAGCATCACCTAAAATGGCAAAGCGACGATCGTTGAGCGACAAATAAAACAGCACCCCATTCCGGAGTGCTGTTTTGTGCATGTCGAGTTTTTTAAAAATATATGCGGCCCTGTCCAACACCACAACACCGCAAGCACTTTCAATATGCACTCGCACCTCACCAGAAGTGTTCAACTCAGCAGCTTGTATGGCTTGAACCAATAGTGCCTTTTGTTCGGTAGTGAAGAACTTTTCTGCTTTCATTTTCTTTTAAAATTTCA
>Ga0114969_10000841_pt1 | contig 26379 bp, 14 predicted proteins | sample M_130807_MF_Meta_FD_87316 | JGI IMG/M metagenome (GOLD analysis project Ga0114969, IMG submission 87316) | Freshwater microbial communities from Lake Montjoie, Canada to study carbon cycling - M_130807_MF_MetaG | ecosystem: Environmental > Aquatic > Freshwater > Lake | place: Lake Montjoie...
AATACCTGCTTCTACAGCATTCTTACGTTGTACATAAGATTCTGTTTTATAATTAGCTTGTACTCTTGGATCATTACCATATGCCAAACTATATAAACTATATAGTCCTCCTTTAACTAAATCACCATTTGTATTTTTAACAATATATGGTCCATTTATACTTTCTTGAGTTACATTATAATCTAATTCTTTAGCCATTTTAATAGCATCTTTTTGCCAATTATAATAACCTGTATAATCAGGCATATTAAATTTTAAAGCTTCTTCATCAGTTGAATTTTTAAATTCTTCAGCTTTATATTGTAACTCTTGTAAACCTATATCCCAAGCTTTTTCAGTACATTTAGTTGGATCTGTACAATTTTTTAAACTTTCATGTTTACTTAAACCATTTTGATATTTTTTGGTTTTAACCATATCATTAACCATGTTCTTATCATCATAGAATGGTTGGAATACTTTATTAGCAGCATCAACATTCTGTTGTAGAGATAAGTCTAAACCTGAAATTTTTTTAATATTTTGATCTATGTTTTTAAAGAAAGCATCTTTACGTGCTATATCAGACTCTCTCATCATAGGAGAATTATATAAGGACGTATATACACTACTTAATTGGTCATAAGCATTATCATATCTACTTTGTCTTGTCTGTAAAACATTAGATAAAAAATTATAATCAGGCTTAAATGATTGTATTTGAGGTATATAATCTGTTAACCCCTGTATGTATGTACTCATATGATTTATTTTATAATGTAAATTTAAATAAAATATTTTAAAAGTTTAAATAAAATTATATAAACTTTAAAAGTTTATGACTCTCTTTGTGGATAATTTGGATAATAATTTGGATAATCTTGAGATTGTGAGTTAGAACTATTTGCTTTTTTAAACAATCCTTCTTTTAATATAGTTTTATCTTCATCTGAAAGAGCTGCTTCATTTATAGCATTCATTTGAGAAATATAATCATTACTAGCTGTTTTATTTTTATTTAATGCTCTATTACTATCTGGAATATTATAAGCCATACCCCCATCACTTGGATTTACAGCATATTGAGGATATAATGTATTTAAATTATAAGTATTAGCTCTATTAGTAATAGCATCAATATAACTTTGTCTTAAATTTTGTCTAGCTAAATTTTTAGAATTATCAAACTGTTGGTTAGCAATAGTTTGTTTATCATATAATCCAGTAGCATTTTGAGCACGTTGTTGTGAAGCTCTATTAAATATATCAGTATTCATATCTGATAATTGGTTAGAAGCAGTAACATTTAAATTATTGTATCTTCCCATTATATCAGCAGCATTCTTTGCACCTTGTCCTTGTAAGTATCCTGCAGTAGCTGCAAATCCTTGAGGGCCAGTAAAAGTTGCTGCTCCTTGAATACCTTGATTCATACCTTCCATATTTGCAGCTAACTCACGTGTTGGGTCAAAAAATGTTCTTTCTCCATATGCTACACCAGGAGTTGCTTGCCATGGTTGATATTTTTTAATTCTCATTAAATCTCCAAAAGCACCAGCAGTTTTAATCTGATCCTGTCTCCACCATTCTGCAGGAGGAGTTTTATAATTTTTTATATCATATTCTGGAAAATCAGTTTTTGTTTCAGTTTTTGTCTTTAATGTCTCAGGTGTTTCTTGAGCTTTTTCTTTATATGGTGATAATAACCATGCCTCTCTAACACCTCTGTAAGAATCTGCAAAAGAAGATTTAAAAGGATCAAGTTCTTTATTTAAAGTTTCAGATGTATATCCAGAATCTGATAATCTTTTTTTATAAGTTGGATAATCTTCTCCTTCTTTAGGTTTATATTTATCAAACTTAGCTGTCTGACCACTAGCTTGTCCTTTATTAGTATTACCAATACTTCCCCACATATAAGCTTTTTCAAATGGATCAGCTTTATCATAAAGAGCAGCTTGAGCTTCAGCATCAGACATATTTTCATAATCAATACCTTGTTCTTTATATCTTTGTTTTAGTTCAGGAAGTGTCCATCTTGATGATGGATCTATACCTTCAGGAGTTCTTTCACCTGGTCTAGATTTATAAACACCTTTACCATCTCTATCAATATTACTAGTACCAGGAATATATTTAGAAGCAACTTGATTAGCTTTATCTGTATATTCGCCATAAAATTTCTGAAATTTAGGATCTTGATAATCTGTTAAATTACCATAATATCTTTTTTGTTCAGCATTAAGTTTAGTAAAAAACTCATTTGGTTTTTTAATAAAATCTGAATTAATATTACTAATATCATTTGAATTTTCAGCTAACCTTTTATCTGTAATATATTTAGTTTTATCATAACCTTTTAATCCTTTTGCATTAGCTTCATCAACAAGTTTTTTTCTTTCTAATGGATCCATTTTTCCAGAAGCTACTAATAGTTCACCATAAGGGTCACCAGTATTAATAGCTAATTGTAAAGCTCTTGTTCTTAATCCTGGAGGTAAATCTTTAACTAAAGGCCAGTATTTTTCTTTATATAATTTTTTAGCTTCTTCTTTAGTTTTAATAGTAGAATCATTAGTTCCCCAATTATCTCCACCACCTACAAAACCTACTTTTGAGCTTTGATTATTTGCCTGTTCATGTTCAGTAAATACTTCTATAGCATCATCAAATTCTGAATTAGGATCTACTTGTTTAGTAGGCCTACTTGTTGGTTGTGGTGCTTGATTTTGTTGTGGTGCTTGTTGTTGACTTGTTCTTGGGTCTACCCAATCTGGTCTTGCATGTTGTACAATTTCATCTTTTCCATTTGCATGTTTTCTTACAACTGTACCATCTTCATATTCTAAATATGGACCATTTGCTTTAACTGAACCACCAAAATCATATTCTTCAATTGGACCACCAAGAGCATGTTTGTTATGACTTGCTTTCCATTGTTGATATTCTTGTTCAGGTGTTAATTTTTTAGTTGGTTTAATAACAGGTTTAGGTGCTACCATATGAGAAATTGTTGGATCTCCCCAATATTTTGCAGCAGCTTCTTCAGCATCATTTCCTTTATTTTTATCATACCATGCATTAATAGGATAAGCAGCTAATCCAGCTAATGCAGCAGTTCCATATGCTTTATCCATATATGGTTGCATAGTAGATTGTAAATTACTTGCTATTTCTTTTGTTCCTCTTTGATTTACAGCATTAATCATAGCATTAGTATTAACAGCTTGTTCCATAGCTGCTTTTGTAGGAACTTTTTTTACAGCAGTTTTTGGGGCATTTCTTAAAAGATAACCTAAATCTTGTTCAGGTAATGTTGTAAATGTTGAATAAGGGGCTTTTTTAGTTTCAAAAGCAGATGTAATATATTTAGTTAAATTTTCTGGATATAATGCTTTTTTTGTAGCTCCCCATATATCACTTACACTTTCTGGTATAATTTTACCAACTTGTTCAATTCCTTTAGTTATATATTTACCTAATGGTGCTTTATATAATCCTCCACCATATTTAGCAACATTATCAGCATCAGGCTGATCTGGTGCACCTTGAGGTGATACAAATTGAGATGGGTCTACTTGTAACATTTCTAAATAAGGCATAGAAATAGCAGGAATACCATCAGGAAAACCTTTCTTAGATTCTTGTACTAATCCAAGTTTACCAAGTTTAAGATTGTAATTAGCAATCATTCTCTCAGCTGTTTCACGTTGTATTTTATCTGTGTCAGGATCTGCTAGTACTCCTCTAAAAGAATTTATATCATATTGTTTAGATAAGTCAGCTGGTGTATATTTATCTTTAGTCCCCTTTGGTTTACCAAATGAGTTAAGTATATCACCACCAATTTTCATTTTATTATCTCTTGAGAATATAAATGAATCATCAGGTAAATTTAATGGTGTACCTCCATTGTAGTGTCTTTCACCACCAATTTTATATAATTGTGGAATGCCATCTCCTACTTTATCAGTAAAAGCTGTTTCACCTAACTCAGCTTCTAGATTAGCATCCTCTCTATTAACAGGAGACAATGTATTATTTACTTCTATATCTGGTTGTGATAATTTACCAGCCATAATTGGCCATGGCATTGTGTTAGAATTATACCCTAAACCAGCTGATAGTTTTACTTCCAATCCAGATCCTGCTTTAGGAAGACTTTTAATTTTTACTTTACGCATGATATTATTATTTATAGAGTGTAAATTTAATCTAAAAATTCTATTTCTCCACCTGCTTTCATATAATTTTGAATTTCATCATCTGTCATATAAACTTCATCCCCTTCATTGTAACTTCCGTCTGAATCATCTTCATCCATTGAGCCACCATCTTGATAAATTGGGGCTCCACCATATTTAACATTATATTCATTACTACCAATGTTACCCATATTGAAACCTCTATATTGTACAGGTACATCTTGATCTACTCTAAACATACCTTCACCTTGACCAGCTAATTTACCATAGTCTCCACGTGATGAAGATTGTTCTGGCATTGCTGCAAAAGTAGAATCACCACTATATCTCCATTGGTTTTTTCTTTCCTCTTTACTACGGTTTTGGTTTTCTATAAAGTTACTAAGTTTATATTCTGTATTTAATATTTTATCTCCTAATTCTTTACCATGTTGATTTAACCAACTTTGTTTTGAAGTTTTAGCTGCTTCATCTTCAAAGTTATCTTCTAATCCCATAGCTTTTCTAAATCTATTTCCTCTATCAGCATCTTTATCAAATGGTTTTGTAACATCTTGAGGTCTTTGTTTTGATTCAAAAGGTTGTTTTCCTTTTGTAACATCAAAAGGTTTTAAACTATTGTCATAAGGATTATAAGGTTTATCTAAACTAAATGGTTTTGAAGTATCCTTTCCTCCTATATTAGGATTCATAGTAATAGGATTACCATATATAGGATTCTTACTTATATCATCTTTACTTTTTTGTTGTTGTAACTTATTAATATTAAAGTTTTCTGTAGGAAACTGATATTGATTAGTAGTAGTAGGATTAGCTCCTAATCCTGATATACTTTTTGAAGTATTACCAGGAAAGTTTTGAGATATAGTAGGATTTTTATTAACAAAATTTGGATTCATATAGCCAGCAGTATTCATTCCTGGATAAGGATTTTGCTGTGGTGTAGTTATTGCATCTCCTCTATAATTTGAATTATCAAAAGGTTGGGAAAATTGACCTTGTCCTGTTTCCCATGGACCATTATCTTGTCCACCTACTATTCCATTAACTTGATGTTTAGGTAATCCACCATATCTTGCTTGTTCATAAGGAACTTGCATTTGTGGTTGATTCATTACTTCTTGTTGTAATTCATTAGCTAAGTGTTTACCTACTTGGCCTTGAATATACTTCATAAAGAAATTATTATTATTATCATTATGTTGGTCTATTGAAGTAGCAGGAGTTGTTGGAAACTTATCATCTCCTCCACCAAACTGTTTCTTCATAAGATCTTTAATAATCATATTATGTTCTCCACCATCTCCCATAATAATAGGAAATGCTCCATAATTCATAGGAGAACCTCCTATTTCAAAGTAAGGTTGCATGTTAGAATTTTGTATTCCACCTTCTTCAAAATAACCTAATGGTCCATTAGAGTCTCCACCATAAGCAGCAACTCTACCACTACGTATTTGTGCAACACCTTGGTTTGAAATATTATAATGTCTTTTAGGTTGTGTTAGTCTATCACCTAATCTTTCAAAAAAGTTTTCATGTGGTGCAGCTACAGGCATAGGAACTGCAGCATGTACTTTTTTAGGTGGTACAACTGCTTGTGGATAATTAACTTTATACCATCCACGTTCTCCTTCTTGATAAGCATGTGAAGTATCAGGATTCCATCTTGATAATCTTAATTGTTTTAGTTGACTATCTGATAATGGTTTTTCCCCAGGTTGTAGATTGTGAATGTTTCCTTTTGTAGGATCAAATGAACCATATGCTCCAGCAGAATAGTCTGGTAATTTATTTGAAGGATCTATTAATGTAGTTTCTCCTGTACTTTCTCCTGTTTCTCCACCTATATCATATTGATTATCTCCACCATAATTATATATATAATCTTCAGGATTAATAACTCCACCTACTTGATAATATGGAGAGTTAGTAAAATTAATAGGAGTGCTATCTCTTAATCTTTGTGCATCTTCATGAGTGGTGTAGAAGTCATCATTCTCTCCACCATATTTATTAGGAGTTAATGTTTTATAAGCATCTTTTCCTGTAAAAGGAGTTGATACGTCTTTAAGATATCTATTTACTTGTTGTTGTTTCAGTTTAGCAGCTATTTTATTAGCTGCTACTTTAACTTCCTCATCAGACATTGCTTTAATACCTTTAATTCCATTGTATTCTCTTTGTCCCATTTCTATTACATAATCACGGGGATTTGTTAAATGCCAATTACTATAGTTACCTGGTATTAAGTTTTTTGCATTTGATGATAATTTATTTTCATTAGAACCTATATATTTTAATATATTAGGATTTAAAGGAGTTTGAATTCCTTGAGCATATGGTATATGTTCTCTCAATTGTCTAACATCTGTTAAATTAGAATAAAATTTTTCTCCCCAATTAGGTTGTTTTATATTAGGATGTAAATTATTAAAAGTTTCCATATAAGGATCTTTACCTCCAAAAATATTCATCATCATGTCAGCTCCTGATTGAGGATTTAATTTTTCATATTCATTTACAGCATGATTGTAATCTTGCTGTTGTTTAATCATCCTATCAATATCAGCTTGATTATAAAAATTATCTTTACCTAATAAAGGTCTGTTACCAGCTTCTGCAGATAACCTTAATTTATCCACTTCTTTATTAAATTCTGGAATTTCAGAATAACCTCCTCTTGATGGAATAGTCTTATTATAAAATTCTTGTTTTTGTTTATTAACATAACCTAATGCTTCATCATACATTTCAGGAGTATTGAGTCCTTGAAAATCAGCAGCATCTGTACTATAAACTATTTGTCCAGTTTCAGGATCTCTAAATGATAAATTAGAATTTTTATTAAAACTAGCATCTTTTATTGAACCATATTCTCCTTTTCCTGGAATTGCTCTAACTATTTTAGGATTAATTGCATCAGCTACTTTTCCTGCAACTTTTTTTGCTCCTTTAGCTACCGTTCCTATAGCTTTTCCAGCTATCTCATTCATCATAGCATCTTCTGCTACTCCAGTAGCCCACTTTACTCTTTCTCCCATATCACCATAAGTATCAGCTACATCTCCAGGTTGCATACCTTCTAGTCTAGTTGCCCATGATGCTATATTACCTGCAGGATTTGCCATCCAAGGATTGTTTATCATATTTTGAATATCCTTTTTTTGCTCATCACTATGACCTGGGTGTTCTTTCCAAAAATCTTGTTTCTTTTTATATTCATTATATAAAGCAGCATTTCTAATTTCATCTGCTTTATCTTTATCCATTATAGGTTTGTTGATGTTAACCCTAGTTGCATCAGATGGCATAGAAAAATTTTTACCAACTTGAGCTCTAGGTAATGCATCAGGGTGTTCATCAAAAAAATCCTGTTCATTAGGATATTTTTTGTAGAACTCTTCTGGAGTTTTTACACCTGCTATTTTTAGAAATTTAGTTACCATAATTGTGTTCTTTATATAATGTACGAAAAATTTATTAAAGATAAGTATTTATTTGTATTTATCTAGCCATCCACCAGTTTTACCACCTAGTTTTTTTGGAACTAATGGTTTAAGTTTACCAGCTTTATTTATTATATAATCCAAATTTACATCAAAATTTTTAGCTCCCATTATTGGAGCTACATCTAACTTTTGTATCCATTTAGGTTTATCTTTCATTCTTGAAAATGGATTAATATCCCAAATGTCTTTCATTTTCCAAGATTGTTCTCCTGATGGTAATTGTTTATTTTCCCAATATGCATTTCCATGAGCATTAGTATAACTATCATAATCACTAATATAACCAACATCATTTTTTATTTTACTTCTTGCTCCTTCTGCTGCATCAGCTCCCCAATTAGGATCTTCAATATCATATGTAAAATTTTTCTTTGGACCTAATTGTTTTTTTGACCAACCTGCATTATGTAATGCATCATAAGCACGGTTATGAAAATTTTTAGTATTATTAGATAAACTTTCTTTTGCTATAGATAATACATCAAATGATTCTTTTGATGGAGCTATAGATGCATGTTGTCCACTTGCATTTATTTTTTCTAATTCTTTTAATTTATTATGTGGTACAGTATATATTATATCATTACCTTTAGTAAAAGATTCTGGGTGAATTCTATACATATTATCTTTAGTAGGAATTCCCAAATATTGATTAAAAGCATTCTCTCTACCTGGACCCATAGTATATTGACTTCTAACATCACCTTTAATTAAATTTGGTATAAAATCTTTTTTAGCTTTAGCTAAATTATAATCTTCAGGAAGTAAACCTCTTTTTGTAATAGGTTGCCTTGGATCTAAAGGATGTCTTCTATCTATCTCTAAAATACCTCTATCTTTAATTTCTTGATTTAAAAAATTAATTTCTTTTTTTAATAAAGGTCTTTCTACTCCAGAAGCTCTTTCAGCATCAAATGCTTTTTTCCAATCATATGAATTAGTAAATGTTTGTTTAGCATCTTTAGTTCCAATAGTAAGTTTATTTCTAAATTTAGCATCTCTTAATGCAATAGGAATTCCTTTTACTAAATCTAATGTACCAGGTAATTTACCTACAGCCTCTACTCCAGGAATAGGTAATGCTGAACCAATTATATTTTTATGAAACTCTTGCATATCTTGTGCTCCTTGACCACTCATATGAGAAGGTAACATAAACATTGCATTAGGATCTATGTTAGGTGTTTGATATATTTTACTATCAGCTGCTGCAGCTTCTTTATCTATTTGAGCTTTATATTTTGGATCAGTATCATATTTCATTCTATGTTTAGATGTTCCATATATTTGCTGAAACTTTTCATCACTAGTATTATCTATGTTATGTTTAATTTGTTGTGCTGCTACTCCTGCATTATACTTATTAACTCCTGAATTACCATGGTTTACAGTTTCACTAGAATTATTATATTTCATTGGTAATGCACCATATGGACTTTTTGGTTTAGCAATAGGTTGTGGTTTTTTAATCTCACTATTCATTAGCATATCCCTAACTTTCATATTAGCTTCATATGAACCATCAGTTAATCCTTGCTTCTTTGCTTCTGACCATGGAGTACCTGTATGCTCTTCCCATAAATCAGATACTGTACCACCAGATTGAAAATGTGGAGGAACAAACAATCTTCCTTTAGGAGTATGGTATTGTTCATTAGGTAACATTAATCTATTAATTCCAGCCATTGGATTTGTAGTAGTTCTTTTACGTCTTTTTAATCCACCATATCTCATCTCATCTTCATCTGTATCATTAGATGAAGAATCATTATCATCATCTGCATCTACTATACTTTGAAAATAGTCTTCTTGTGCTTGAGATAAAGGGTGGCCATATATAGAACCATCTTCTAAAAATGCTTGGGCTTTTTCTAAAGATATTGCTCCTCCACTAGCAAATTCATCAAGACCACCACCAAATTGTTTTACAGGTGATTTCATTCTGCTTTTTAAATAATTTAACTTAGCTAAATCATTAAGATTTTTACTATCCATTACAACATATGGAGTTTTTTCTGGAAAAAGATTATTTATTGTATCATAACTTTCATCAGTAGCATTAGTACATCCATAACTTCCACATCTTTGATCAGCATTAGGATTATTTAATAAATTTAATCTACGTAAATATTCTGGATCATTAGGATTATTTGTATTATTTGAATAAAGTCTATGAAAAGCTAATGATTTTGAAACTGGTGCTTTATAACCATAACCAGCTACAGGAGTAAGATCTCTAATTTTACCTTTATAATCTTTCATAATATAATTATAATAAGAACCAGGACTTTCATCATCATTTAATGTTATGAATTTTACATATCTATTATTAATCTCTGGTGTTTCTAAAGTATAATTTCCAACTGGTGTATTTCTTGCTTCTGGATGATTTTCAAGATACTCTACTGTATAAGGATTACTATTAAGATCTACATTTTTTCCAGTTAATACAGGAAAAGATCCTGTCTCATTATTTGATCCAATATAATATGCTGTGTTTGTACGTTTATCTACATATACACCATGATTTGGCATATGAGATTTAACCCATTCTTCTTCATCATAAGGTTTTCCTTTTTTCATTCCCATAGTAGACCACTCAGGAGCATTACCAAATAAAGGTCCTAAAAAACTTTTATCGTCTAAATTTTCATTTTGTGTAACTACCTTAACTTTATCTGATGCTCCTTTTTTTAAAGTTTTATCAGGTGCTTTATTTACAGGTACTTTACTTACTGGTACTTGATGTGGTTCATTATTTTCCCATGGTGTATGTAATCCTGCATTTTGTAAATATGGTCCAACTCCAGGTTCATTTATATTTGGAAGTGGAACATGTTTGTTAATAGGTTTTTGAACTGGTTTAGGTACATTAATTACTCCAGGTAAAGCTATATGTGGTGGTTGATTTAAATGTGGTGGTAACCATATAGGTGGAGTTGAAACAGTTGGTTCAGTTGGTTCTACTCTTGGTGCAGGAGCTGGTTTTGAAATAGGAGTTGCATGTCCTACTGCAGGAACTGTTGGTTTTACTTTTACAGGAGCAGGTATATAAACAGGTGTACTCACATGAGGAGTCTGAATAACAGGTGCTGCTACTGTAGGTGGTACAGATACTCTTGGTACTGGTACTGGTGCGTAAATAGGTTTTTTACTTACAGGTGCTTGAACAGGTGCTGCTACTGTAGGTGGTAAATGTGGTTGTGGATGTGGTGCATAAATTGGTGAAAGAGCATGTTGTACTGGTATTTTATTTACCGGTGCAGCAATCATATGTGAAATTGGTTGTGGTTTAGAAGTATGACTAACAGGAGCAACTCTTGGTTGTTCTTGTTGAGGTGCTCTTCTATGAACAGGTCTTTCAACCATGTAAGAGTTATCTTGAGCAACATTATCAAAATGTCCTTGTCTCAAACCTTCTCTAACTTTCATATTAGATTCATAACTACCATCAGTTATACCCATAGCTTTAGCAGCTGACCAAGGAAGACCTGTAGTCTCTTGCCACATTTGTGCTACAGATCTATTATCAGATTGTCCACCATCTTGATATTTATCCATCCAACCACCTGTACCACCTCCTAATTGTTTTTTATAATAGTCTTGTTTCCAAGAATTAAGTTTATTTGTATCAATATCATTATAATCAAAACCATAATATTGATCAGGATCTGGACCAGATTGACCTGTTAATTTTTCAAACCTATCTGTTCCATAAAAAGGGTTTAAACTTTTTATATTTTGTTCAGCATATCCATCATTTTTATTTTCTGATAATAAATTCCAATAAAAATCTTTTATCTGTTGGTCTCTTCTTACTGAATCTTTTATTCTATAAGGAAAGTTCATTCCTTTTAAATTCTCAGGTCTAGTATCTCCACCATTTCTTGCAATAGGCATTTGTGGATATTCAATAACTGATTGACCAGGAAAAGTATAATCTAATCCAGGGTGCATTAATTGTTGATTACCTAAATCATCAACTCCTAAAACAGGATAAGGAACTCCTTGCATAGTAATATTACCTGAAGGAATTTTAGTTATCTCACCAGGGTGAGCCCACTGTCCTCTTGGGTCAGTTATGATATCTTTGCTATAAGGATTTTTTGGATTCTTTGCCGTAGATATTACTTTAAGTTCTTTTTGATTTCCAGCCATTATCTTGGTGAATATAAGTTTTTATTTTCTGAAAGCATTACTAACATCTTTCTATCTCCTGATACAAGTTTACGTAATAAAACTGAATTAGTATAGTGTCTGAATTTTTTTCTTTCAAGATCATTTTTTTGATAATTCATATTATTACTATTTAATATTCTTACATAACCATTAGGTTGTGTATCCCATATAGTTCTTTGTGCAAAAGTTACAACACCTGGTATACCAACATCTTGACCACCTCTTGTATCTGTAACATCCCAAAACATATTAAATCTATATTGATTTTCTACTTTACTATAAAGAACTTGAATATTAGTAAAATTTATTCTAGGATAAGATATAAGTAATGGTAAATCATTTCTTGGAGTTAATTCAAGTTTTAATAATCCTGAACATTGTTCTGTATTATATATTGTTGCCTCATCAAAAAATTCATTTAATACATGGTATCTATCATAACAGTTTGGTGCATACTTATACATTTCCATGATAAGTTCTACACTGCGTAATGTATTAATAGTTTGACCTGTATTAATAGTATATTCTACTTCAAAAGGATAATCTACTCCATAGTAGTTACAATATAAATCACATCTTTCATTATGTATCCATAATGAGTTAGGAGCATTAACTGTAAGTCCATTAATATCTTTATAAGAACCAGTTTTAGAAATACTCATAAAAGTATTTTTACTTGGTAAAAGTAAATCTGGGTGCCAATCATGGTATCCAATAAAGCCTCCTGATTTAGGATCGTAGCTTATTGTCCATGACGCATCTATAAAATAATTTGGATCTCCTAGTTCTATAGGTGTTATTCCATTAACATAGAATGATTGTTTACCAGCATCATATGTAACCGTGTCATTAATATCTTTACGTAAAGTATAATCTTTCTTACAGAAATATAATAAACCATTTAAGTTATCATATATTGACTGACATCCAATCCCTGCTACAGGATTATCTATTAAATCAAAGTTTGGAAAATCTTGTGTAAGTACATATGGTAAATATTGTGCAAACCACCATTTCATATTGTCACCACTAATTTCACTTAATCCATTACTAGTAGTAAATATTTTACCCTGGTTTTGACTAATCCAAAAAGCTCCAGCCGGTGTATTGATTACACTTAACCTATTTTGACAACTTGCATATTCATATGGACTATCTGTATTTGCCATACTTTGTTGTGGTTGAGCAAATAAAGCTCCATCACCTATAACAAGTTTAGTTCCTAATCCAGTTTCTAAAGTATCAGAACCTTGAAATTGTATAGGACTATCTGTATCAAATAATATTAATGCACCACTTTTATTTATGTTTTTTATACAAGAAACTCTTGCTGTAAATTCTTTATAGTTTAATGGTAAGAATACTCTCCAATAATCTTTTGCACTTTCATAATTTGCAGGTAAAGAATATATAACACGTTTAGGTCTGTGTACATAACATGTCTCAGCTAAATAAGGATCATAATAAGTTTCTTGTAAATTACCCCAAGATGTATAAGCCATGTATATGTTAGACATACTTAATGAAATATCATACTTATAATAATTTCCAGACTTAATAATTGTTGTATCAAATATATCTTTTCTCCAATCTAAAAGAGGATAATGTTTTTCAGAATCTGTACTTCCCCAATCTCTTAGGTCTACATTAATTTCTGACTCAACAAAGAAATCTCTTATACCTGAATTAAATAAATAGAACCATGAGTTTTTAACAGCGAATTGAAGTTTATCCCATACTTTATTATTTGTATCTAAAGCATAATAATCATTAGGTAAAATCCATGTACTTGGAGTAAATGGATTACTAACAAAACTACTTGTAAAATCTTGTGTTTCAAAATTTTCTGAATTCATCCAATATGATGGATACAACAACATTCTATGTTTTAAATAATTAAACTCATAACCATTAGGTTGGTCAAATAGCCATTCATAAAAATAAAAGAATGTAGTTTTTTCAGTATATCTTCCTATATAAATATCTCCATTAAATAATGATGGAGAATTAAATGTAGTTGATACATTTGTTATATTAACATATTCTACACAAGTTGTTACAGGTACTTGTAAAATTCCATTAAGTTGTCCATATTGATTTCTTAATCTTTGTTTTAATCCTACATAAGCACAATTACTTCTAGTAGAGAAGTCATATAATGTTGGGTCTACCATAGTATTATCTCCTGCACGTGATGCACTTCCTGCTTTTCCAATTCTTATATCTCTACTATTATCATTATTATTGATTGGATTAAATCTACTTCCTAATTCTAAAGCAACAAAGTTATTTCTATATTGATTATTTATTCTATATTTTGAACCAAAGTCTTGTATATTAGGACCAATATAATTTGATGTAACTAATTCTCTTCTAGTTTCAGTTGCTAATGGAGTAGAAAATTCATTATAAAAACAATGAGAATTATATTTTAAAGCAAAATCACGGTATCTTAATATATTTTTAATTAATCTTAAAGTAGAATCTGTACCTTCAGATAAATAATATAAAAATGTTGGTGATAATGTTGTTGTTAGAGTAGATCTAAATATTGGTGGCAATACATTAAATTTACCATCTGTTTGTGCTATATCAGTTTTTTCTTGTACAAATCCATAAGGTGATAATAATCCAGCTAGTCTTAAAGAATTTGTATAAGCTGGATTTAATAAATTAGTTCCAGCTATAGTTTCTAATATACCAACACCACCATTTAATAATAAATTATAATAATCAGTTGCAAGAGTAACAGCATTTGTTGCCAATGGTATAAGAGCTAAATCAGCTGCATTTGGAGATATACCAGATGGTCCTGAAAAAGAATAACCAGGAGAATATGGTGTATTTTGTGTTTTCGTTCTAGAACCTCTCATTTCTAAATAAGCAATACCTAAACCTGCAACAGCTGAACTAAGAAATGCTATATTAGTTACTAACTTTTCTCTTGGATGTTTTTCTGAATATTGAAATCTACCTACTGGTGTTCCTTTATATTCACCATAAGATTTAATTTCTTTAGCAGATAAAAATGGATGTGTAAAATTTGTATCTGGACTATGAAAACTAAATACAGGTTCATTTCTACCAATAGGTCCTGATACATTACTAAAATTATCTTGTTTAGTTATATCACGTACTGCTTCATCATCAGTAGTAGCAGTAATACTAATAGTTGGTATACTAGTTTTTGTTGTTGATAGAAATTCATCTGGATTTACATCATTATATGGATAGTTTTGATATAATCCTAAACGTGGTGTTATAGCTCCATCTATATTATAAACACCCATATTGTTAATAATACCTTTGGCTAGAATAGATCTATTACCTTGACGTGAACCTCTTAATATTTCATAACCTATAATACCAGGGACCAATACTTGGTTTGCTATTGGATCATGTGGATTCATTACAGGTGGTTTAATGTTTTCAAATTCTAAACCTAAGATTCTTATTGAGTTACCATCATTAGCAAAATGATATGCTTTTGGATCTATTGCATTATCTGGCATTCTGTGATGTCTAATACGTGTACCACAAAGATTTAAAGCTAAGTTTGCTGGTTGTACTAATGTACCATATGCACTATAGGGTGTATATAAAACATCACTGTTCCAAACTTCAGAATTGTTATCTTGATAATATTCTTCTGATTCCCAATAGCCCATAATACCTTGAGCTACTACTATTCCACCATCAGATAATACAGTATTAGGATAAGGAGTAATAGTATCTAATTTTGCAGTATTTTCACAAAACCATTTTTCATGTGTAGGATCATCAGGAATGAATTCACCTGAAGCAACAGCATCACTTAAATATTTAGGTCTACCTGGGATGTGATATGAAGCTGACTTATCTCCTGTATCATATACCCAACGTATAAATAATGCATAAACTTCATCTCTTAAGTAGCCTGTTTTATTTCCTCCTTTAGCATAATAGTTTGCAGGATATTCTACTGCTTGCCATTTAGTTAAGATTTGATTAGCTAATGGTTGATAGTTAAAATCAAATTTATTTGTAGGACCAACCCTTACTAAGTAATCTTGTATAGAATACATGGCCTCAGCCTTTTCTACAACAGCATTACGTAATGATATTTCTTCAATAGGAACTGTGGTCCAATTATTATTTATATAATCTAGTGTTATTCTAGTTTGTCTTGTACTATATATTCCAAGTCTTCTAGCAACAGTTTGTTGATTTACTGTAGATACAAGTACTAATTCAAATTCATCAAATCTTTCATCTGATGATTCTATTATAATATCTAGTGATCCTGCTACATTATCATGTTCAAATAATGATTGAACATTTGATGGAGAATAATAATCAGTTATTTTTAATTGATTAATTGTATATGCTGCTACTACAAAGTAAGAACCATTTAACATGGTCCCAGAACTTATACCTTTATTTACTGTAATACATGGTGCTTTAACATGAGGAGCTAATCTTATTTTTTCACAATCAAGCTCATGCTCATTAGTGTCTACACAAGTTATACATCCACTTGGATGATAGTTTACTGGCCATACACCTGGTGATGTTTGTGTTACATTATTTCCATCTGTACATATTTGTTTCCATGGAACATAAGTATTATAATCTGGAGGAGTTGTATTAACTCTTATATATCTTGATGGATTACGATTATCTTCCCAATACCCATCAACAGTACAGTCACCTGTTGGTTTAGCTGTACCTATAATTAAATTCTTTTTACTAAAATTTAAACACGGATCATTAACAAGTAAAGTATATAAACAAGTGTCTTCAAGAAATACTCCTATCTCAGAATCTACTTCATTTGTAGAAAATATTAACCACATATCTGCTTGTAGATGTATAGTTCCTATAATTACATAAGGAGCACTTGAGCAATATAAATTACCTGGTTCATTACCAAGTTTACCTAAATCACCAGTTTTAGAATTGTTAATAGCATTCCTGGCTTGTGTCCAAGAATTCTTAGGTAAATGTATATCATTTATGTCTTCAACAAGTTCTTTATCAAAACTACGTGAATCACTACTACTAGTTGATTGTGATTGCTTTGCCATTATTTGTTATAACCATTAATGAAATTATTAATTGGAACTACAGCTGGTACTGGACCATAGTTTTTAAACATGTCATAATATCTTCCATACATTGCTCTTCTGTTCATATCCCACACTCTTCTCATCTCAGCAAAGTTTGGTGTATTTACCATACTCAAGGCATTATTACGTGCAGCTCTTAATCTTACTTCTACTAGTTGTAATTTTTTATCTACAGGTTCATCATTCATTAATAAATTCTCAAGTATCCTTTGTTTAATAGCATACTCATAGTATTCATTTAATAAGTCATGATCTGGTACCATTAAATTTCCTTCATCATCTGTCATTTGACCTTGATAACTAATGTAAATTACAGCATCTTTTAAATTTGTATATAAGTAACCATCTCTAATCCATGCAGTATTTTCTGTTTTCCAATATAAATTTGGACAATCACAGTCTATTGTTTGTGGATTTTCTAGTATTCTAATTGGAGCTGTTCTTTTATAAGTTCTAGATAAACCAGGATTTACAATTTGAACTAACTCATATGCTTCTCCTTTACAGTTAAGTTCTATTCTAGGTTTAATACAAGTATTGTTAAAACTTGTTAAAGCTGGATTTACACAACTTGCTTCTTGTGTATTACAGTTACAAGGTCCTGGTAAATTACAATGTGTACAGTTTACAGTTGGTGGTATACAAACATCTATAGATGCTGGCACCTCTTGGTAGGGAGTTATAAATGGATTAGTTGCAGGTATAGGTCTGTCTTCTATCCATGTTCCTTGTGGCATTCCCTGTAGTACAGTTACTTCATCACAAAGTAATGCATAATTTAAAACAAAGAAATCATCAGGAAGTTTTACATTTCCTTTGCAAACCTCTAGTAAAGTTTCTTGTGTTCTATTTATTCTTAATCCTAAATCATATGTAACCCTTTTAGCAACTTTAATAAGTTGTTGTGGTTCAATCATATTTTCAAGATTATAATTTTGAAAATCAACTAGAATGTCATCCATTAACTGGTCAAACAATCTGTATTTTAATGTATAATTATATGACATGGCTTTATGATCTTAATGGTGATTGTTTGTCGTCCCCACCTTCATTAGGTGCTTGCATTTCAAATCCTAAATCTTTTAGGACTCCTTGTTCTATTTCAGCAAATAAATAATCTGGAACATGAGTCAGATCATTTTGTCTTGGAGCACATTCATCTCCATCACATTTTAAATAAGCTATACTATCTTCCCATAATCCTTCTACTCTTACTGATTCCCAAATCATATTAGGAAAATATAAATAACCATCAGCATACCAATAGTACTTATTTTTGTTATATTTAAAAGTAGTTGTATTTGCCATTGCTGTAAATATACTTGGATATGTTTTCCATAACCTTACAGAACCATCTATTGAAGATATTGTTCTAAATAATGGACCATATGTTCCTTCTAATACAGAAGGCAACCTATCCTTAGTACGCATTATTACACATTTAGATTTAATACCTGAGCAACAAGCTTCAATCTTATCTATCTCAATAAGTTCAACACATGGTATAGTTTCAAATAAACTTTGAAACCTCATTATCTTATTTTCATTATCTTGCCTCTTTATATAAAGTTTAGCATATTTGATAATGATAGAGTATAAAAATCTGTCTGTTAAAAAAGCATCTTCTTTAACAGCTTTTACAGTGTTTCTTATACGTGAAACAGTTTCTCCAATTGTAGTTGCCATTGTTAATCAAAATTAAATTCATTATAATCATCTGGAAGAACTAGTGGTGTATCAATTGCAAAGTTTTTTATTCTTGCTTTTTTATATAATTTAGAAATTAGTAAATTATTTTCTACCACAATATATTTTTTCCAGTTTTTTTTATATTCTTTACTTACTGATCTTGTAAAATCTCTATCACCTTTAAATTCCCAAAGTTCTCTAAAAGCAAATCTATATTTAGTTGCATAATTTGTATAAAAAATTTTTGCTAAATAACTATCAGATTCATAATTTTTTAATCTTGTAAGAACATTTCTTTTAATTGATGTTGCAAAATCACTATTATATTTTATTTTAGGACTATTACATGTACCAATAAAAACATTTCCTAATCCTTGTGGTAGTTCAATACCATCTCTAAATTCTATTACACCATTCCAAAGTTGTTTATTAAATTCTCGTATTATTGAGTTAATTTCTTTATCACTAACATTTGCATATTTTGGAAATTTTTTTCTAAAGGATTCTCTAAAAGGTTTATTTAATAGACCAAGTCTATTTGTTCTAAATCTTGGAGCATTTAAATCAGGTTTTTTAAACTCTTTCATAAATATTCTTATGTTAATATACGAAAAATTTTCTAAAGTTTAAAATTAAACTTTTAAAATGTATTATGCAAATTAAAAGCAAAAACCCCAGGATTTTAACTCTGGGGCTCTTACCTGTCAGTCACGTTTAAACCAACAAATCGTGACTTTATATTTTAACAAGTAGGACCTACAGTAACAACTATTGCTGCTGTATTATCATCCCAATACCATGAATCTGCTACTACACATAATGGATCAAGCACTGTACCAGCTGGCATACTAACATCTACTACTTCTTGTGTAGCACAACTTACATAATGTAAAGTTGTATCAATATCTATACTTGCATTAGTAAATTGTACTGCATTACATGCATAACAACATCCGTCAGGAGTAAATGTATATGCAGGATTAATTATAGGTAATGATGTCATACATTCAATAGCACTTTGACCATAAGGTATTTCTACTGAAGGAATTGCTGAACCATCACATGTTGGACCAAGATTTTGAGCTGGACATACTAAATCAGGTGTTGCTGGTACTGCAGCAATACCTACTGGAGATAATCTAGGACCAATACTAAATGTTGGAGCAACTGTATAACCAGAACCTGGAACTACCGTTAAATAAGCTATAGAACTATAATAAGATGGTAATTCTATTACAATACCACTACCAGGTCCTAATGCAGGATCATTTACTGTAATTGTATCCAATGGTAAATAATCCATACCATTTGTTGTAAAATATATATTAGTCAAAGCACCTAATGCATCAATAAATACATAAGCTAAAGCTCCTGTACCTACACCTGTAAGCGTTACTACTGGAATACCTGAGTATGAACCTGGTGTATATAATCCATCACCTGCATTTAATATTGTCCATCCTGCACTAACAACAGCTGTTGCACTTGCACCTATACCATCTCCACCTACAACAGCAACTGCTGGAGGAGTTAATATATCATAATTACTACCATCTGTAATCATAGGTTTTGCATGTACACCACCTGCTATACAAGTAACTCTATATGAATCACATACTGGATTAGGAGTAAAAGTTATTGAGAAAGGTATTCTTCCTTCTATAGAAGCTAATTCTTCACATGCTGCTTGAACATATCCTTCATATGTTACAGGATCACAACTTTCATTGTCTACTGTTATAGGAATTAATGCTACACAAGGTGCTCCTGCACCTAAACATGTTACTAATGTTGTACAGTCATATGTTAAACTTGGAACAATTCTCCAACAAACTCTATGTTGTCCTGGAAAATTACTATTAAAGGTTACATCTAATGTTGCTGGAGTAGGTGCCATTATATTTGGTTTAAATTATTATTTTAGTTGTTACTACTATTGTTAATGAATAACATGATCCTGTTATAGGACAAGCTGTTGATACACGGATATAATATTCTGTACCTGGAGTTAAAGCTGATATAACTAAAGAAGTTACAGGTGGTACTGTAGATATACTAGCCCATGAAAGACCACCATCATTTGAGTATTCAACTGTATATCCTGTAGCACATGCAACAGCATTCCATTTTACACTAATAGATGTTGTAGTAATAGCAGTACTCATTAATCCTGTTGCAGCAGAACCAATACATGTTGGATTGGTGTTTAATAGAATTAACATTTGAACTATTTCATTAAATCTATCACCGTAACTTACATAAGGTAAGTTTGTATCATAATCAATAATAGTATCACCAGTATATACTATGCATTCACCACTAAAGGTTTCTGCACAAGCTTCTGGATTTGGACAATCTGCTGCATATGCTGGATTAGTTGTTAATCCTGCATCATTGCAACCACAAGGTTTTGTTTTACATGTACTCATAATAATTATATTATAATTGTTGCTACTACAGTATCAGGTGCCTCACATGGATAACCTAATGTTGTTAATGATTGATATGGACAAGCTGTTGGAACTCCATCTATTGTAATTACTAATCTTACTTTATATAATGTTCCTGATGTTAATCCACCAATACTTCCTAGAAATGTTCCAGGACCTACAATAGTTTGTGTATATGAAGTTACTAATAATGTACTAGTAGAATTCCATACTTCAATTGTATAATCTGCTGTTCCAACAGGAACTGAAGCTGCATAATCAATTGATGTTGTACTTGGTGTTAGTATAAATGCTGGACATATTGGAACATTATAATAAATTTCACTTAGATATGATTGACAAGTTACATTTGTTACAATATTTTCAAAACATGGTGATCCAGTAACTGTTAAGTTATTTAATATATCTATTGGTGTTGCTGTTAAGTTAATAGGATATCCTGTTAAAACATTCATATAACTAACAAGATCTACAGAAACATTAACCAATCCACCTGAAGTATCAGTAATTGTAAATACTGTACCTGATGGTAAACAATTTTGGAATCCTACAGGTAATGTACCTGTAAAGAATAATGTTAAAGTAGAATCTACTAATGTTAATTGTAATCTAATTTCAATACCATCACATCCACCTGGGCAGCAAGTAAGTTTAATATTTGCAACAGCAGATCTTAAATCACATATAGTTAACCAAATATTAGTTAATGTATCAGCAGCAGTTGCAGGTGAATTAACCCATCCTGGTATGCTTGCCATATTACCACCTGATATACCTAAAGCAGCAGCTGTTCCTAATCCAGAACACTGATAAGCAATTGCTTGATATATTTCTTCAGGTGTTCCAGTAGCTGCACGTAATGCACAGAACTGAGCTTCTAAAGCTTGTAATATTGTAGCAATATCAGTTGGTACTGCAGGTAATACACATACAGGTATAAAAGTTGGTAACTCATATACAGGTGGTGGTGTATTTTCTAATGTTGTAATTCTTATATTAAAGTTCTGTAATGTAAGATTAATAGTATCTATTTGACCAGCTAATAAACATATCTTATTTCCTATAGCATAAACGTAATCTATTAATTGCATTTGAGTAACTGTGTCACCAAATTCATTTACATAGTAAAAACAAGGAGCTATAGCAATTGTACAATCAGGACAACCTGAAGCAGTTAATATAGGAGATCTAGTAGGAGTTGTACCATTTGTTATACAAGGATCAACACAGTCAGGATTACAAGCTTCTAATTGACATATTCTGCCTATTAAAAATTGTATAAGTGCATGAAAATCTTTAGGATCACATGATGTAATATTAAAACATGAAAGATCATACTTTTTAACATCTAAGGTATCTAATACTAAACATAACTCTGTTGCTAACTTAGCAACAATGTCACTTATTGTATCACCTTTACATAGTTTAATACATTCTATGTCTGGTCCCTGCCATATCACACAATTAGATGATATTGGGTCACAACTTTGGCTATTTGCATTTAATGGTTTCATGTTATATCTTTATCTAATAATATACAAAAAATATTCTTTATTAACTAATATACTTTAACAATTACATGGAGTATTACAACTACATGTACTACATACGCTAGAATCTCCACATAAACCTGGATCAAATATTGATCTCAAATCTAACAATTGTTTTTTAATATCTAACTGTTCTATATCTAAATCACAACAAATTGTAATACCATAACGTACTTTTACCATTTGATCGTATACTGCTTCTGCAAATGTACAGTTAATTTTTTCAGTATATTCAGGTGAACAACCTGGTGTATTATAACCTGGTTTTACGGCTCTTGGTCTTAATTCTTCTTTTGGTATTGGAATAACTGGAGGAAGACACTCTTCACAAGTTGTAAAATCTGCTATAACCTGTGGTACACATACAGCATTATCACATGTTTCTGCTTCCTCTACTAACCAACAAGTATCATTACAATTTTGTAATTTTACAATTGATCCTACATATTGAGAAAAATTATTAGATACTAATAAAGGTTCTTCTACACCGGCACAATCTGTAAGTAAATAACAATGTGGATCACATGCTTCACAACTTGAATATTGTGTTGAAAAAGTTCCAGGCCATAAATCAGTACCTACACCAGTGCAATCACTTGAACTAAATACTTCAACACAATAACAGCCGTCAGGCCATACCTCTTGTACAAAACATTTACAAGGAGCATCAGCACATCTAGCATATTTTGTTATTATATATAAAGAAGGTTGTATAATAATAGTAGGTACAGATCTATTAAAAATAGTTGCTTCAACAATCCAACATTTATTTGCTAATGCAAATGGTATTTCAGTTGTTATAATTTGTTCTAAAGTTATAACTTGACCTAAATATTGACCAAATGTATTTGGTGATGGTAAAGCTATTTGTACTGTATCATTTTGTTCACAGCAGTTTCTTAATTGATAATAAGTTGTTGGAACTGGACATGCAAATTTATGCCTATCCATACAATCTTGACATCCTGATATTACACCATCGGTATATAAAGTTTCAGTTCCCCAAACATGAAGAGTTTGTGTCGCACTATGACCAGTTTCAGTAGAAACTATTGACCAACATGTATTACCTAAATCAGGAGCATATATTGTTTGACCCACATAAAGAGGTGCAGCAGTTGATTCTGTTGCAATATAAATTACATTTGTATTATCACAACATGATTGTAATACATAATACAATGGAGCATATTTTATTATATGCTCTCTAGTTTTTTGAGGGCCTATACATGTTTTCCATGTAAAACCAACAAAACTACTTAAATCTGAATGAGTAATAAAATCAGGTTGTATACCTTTACAATCATGTACAATAAAACAACTATCTACAACTACTATAACTTTTGAAACAACAGTAGTTTGACAATGTTGTGGTGAACTTTCTGTAACTGTAACTGTATAATCATATACACCAGGAACTAGTAATGGTGCTGAGTTTACAGTTGGATTTTGTAATGAACTTGTCCAAGCATTTGGTCCTGTCCATGCATAAGTGTAAGGGGGAGTTCCACCAGTTACTGTTGTAGAAAATACAATAGTATCACCTATGATTACATTACTGTTATTTGTTACTGTAACAGTTGGTTCACATGGAACACATATTTGACAAGTTGAACATAATTTTACAGTAGTAGCGTCATATACTTTATTAATCCAAGATGTTATATAATCAGCTGGAGTAATATCTGTTGGTAAAATTGGAACAAGTACATAACAACCTTCAAGCCATGTTCCATCAGCTTCATCAGTAATTGAAGTAATAATTAAATCAAAATAATCTGATGGAATAGGACCTAGTGTATCACCATCATAACTAATTACTAAGTCACTTCCATCATATGAGAGAAATACACCAGTACAACAGTCTGCTAATTTATAATTTTCACATATACATTGACTATCATCTATACCAACTTCTTCAAGTGGTCCAGTACAAGCAGGATTTAAAGTAACATAATAACACCCTGTAAATGGACTAAGTACAACTACAGTACTATTAAGATGTAATCCTAATTGAGGAGTCATAGAATAATGAGTTTCCTCTCCAGTACAAGCAGTAAGTGTATAACATGTATCCATTATTTCATTTTATTTTTTTGGTCTATATGCTACTCTAACATCAGTTGGAGCAGTACTTGCAAGATTAGTTTTAACAACTAATGGTTTATTACTAGTGGCTAATCTTTGATTATATCCAGTTTGACAATTTGTACAAACTTGTGCTCCGTCAACAGCTACTCTTTTTTGACATCCACAAGATAATGTTGCTTTACAATTTAAACAAGTGCTCATATTTTTTGTTGGTTTATTGGTTTCTATCTACAAGTAGAACAGTCCATTTTAGCTAATAATCTTACAGCATATCTGTATAGTTCCATTCCTTTTTCAGGTTCATGGCAGAATTCTACTTTAGCTTTGGCTGCGTCCAAATACATCCTAATAAGTTGTAATTGGTTTAATTTATTTTTAATTCTTTCTGGTGGATCACAGGCATTAATATCTAAATCACATAATATACCTTGATATCTTTTATTAGCTTTAGTAATACGTAAATGATTATATTCAGCATATACTATTGCATTTGGTGATACACTATATTTTAATATATAAATACCATCAGGTAAATCATTATATGTTGAACCACAACCTGCCGTTTGTAATGCAAGATCACAAGCTGTAAGATTTAAGTTAAACCCAGGTAATATTGTTGCTTCTGTAAATTGAACTGGTATATTAAACCCAGGCACTGTTACATCTAATAACATACATTTGATTGGCATTGTAGGATTATAAACACTTGTGTCTACAATTCTTAAAATACAACCATTCATTGTATCTGGTGCTTCTATACTTAAAACGTGATTTGCCATTTGATATATTTATATTGGAACAAATATAATAAAAAAATGGAGAGGAGAACTATTTTCCCTCTCCATTTTTTTCATCATTCTTATTAATTTAAAACTATGCTACTGGAGCAACTGGTGCTTAAGCACAAGTACTAAGTGCACAATCAGGTATGATTTCACAGTGATAGCATGATTCTTCTTCTAAAGAAACACAATCAGTACATGAATCTAACCATTTACCCATTGTTTCTTCAAAATTACCATTTCTATCAGTTGAAATAACTTCTAGTAAATATTGATCATTATCAAATACACCAGTTGGGTTATTGTAACGTGGAACACTATGTAAGATGAAGTATCTTGTGTATAAAGCATTACGGTTTACACTGTTCAAGATTTGATCACCTTGAGTAATTTCCCTGATACGTATATCAGAATGGAAGAAGTTTTGTAAATATGATTCAGATAAAATTAAATCACGTACTACTTGTTCTCCAAAGCCCATTCCTTGTACACCACGACAATCATTGTATACACAAAGACTTTCAAATACACATGGATCACCAGTATAATCTACTAGAGAAGCAAGGATTCTTACTGGTTCTTTTTCAAAGAAATCAGTAATTTGGAAAGAACAGTTACCAAATTTAGTTTCAACATAAGCACCATATAAACGCAAACCTGCACATTCGCCATCTACGTGACCTGGAGATACATAAGCATCCCACCATTGTGCTGATGTACTGGAGTATTAGTTCCATCATAAGTTACAGTTGTTCCTGGAGCATACCAAGCTACACCTGCTTCATCAAATACTACTGGAGCAATAAATGGAGTTAAGTATTGGTTGATTACTAA
>Ga0114969_10000842_pt1 | contig 26378 bp, 23 predicted proteins | sample M_130807_MF_Meta_FD_87316 | JGI IMG/M metagenome (GOLD analysis project Ga0114969, IMG submission 87316) | Freshwater microbial communities from Lake Montjoie, Canada to study carbon cycling - M_130807_MF_MetaG | ecosystem: Environmental > Aquatic > Freshwater > Lake | place: Lake Montjoie...
GCGACCGAGCTCCAGGAGCGTATGAAGCCCATGGCGGTGGCGATTGTGGGGGAACTGGGGGTGGCTGGGGTGAAGGCCGCGGCGGAGCTTGTGGGGCTCGCTGGCGGGGTCGTTCGGGGCCCCCTGACGGACCTGGATGCTGCGGGGCGCGCTCGGGTGCGGGAGTTGCTGGTTGCTGGGGGTATTCCAGTCGTCGGCTGAGCCCAGCTTCGGCTGAGCCCAGCTCTGGCGGCGCTCGATTCGGGGGTCGTTTCGGGGGTTGTTTCGGGGGTCGCCGCCCGCGTTGTTGCGTTCGTTCACGCAGAGCCTAGATTTCGTCAACGCCCCAAGGCATCCGCCGGGGCGTTTTTTGTTGCCCAAGAATTGGGCCTCCACACGGATCGCGGCACCTATGTTCGATACCAATATTCGCACGCTCGTTGTCGTTGGCGCCCAGTGGGGTGATGAAGGCAAGGGGAAGTTGGTGGACGTTCTCGCAGAACGCGCCGACTGGGTGGTACGCTATCAGGGCGGAGCCAACGCGGGCCACACGGTGCACATCGGGGATCGCTCGACGGTGTTGCACCAGATTCCGAGTGGGATTCTGCATCCCGGCGTGCGGTGTGCCATCGGCAACGGCGTGGTGCTTGATCCAGAGACGATGTTTGTGGAAGTCGACGAACTCGTGCGCGACGGCGTTGACGTCGAGGGGCGCTTATATCTGAGCGACCGCGCGCACTTAGTGATGCCGTACCACAAGCTAGTGGACAAGGAGAGCGCGGCGAGCAAGGCGATCGGGACGACTGGGCGCGGGATTGGGCCGGCGTACGAGGACAAGGTCGCCCGTCGCGGGATTCGCGTGCTCGACTTGCGGCATCCAGAACGGCTGCGCGCGTTGGTGGTGAAGGGAACGGAGCACGCGAACCAGCTTCTCGCCGGATTTGGCAGCACCAAGCGCGCCGATGCGGAGTTCACGCTCACGGAGCTCGCCAAGCTGGCGCCGCGACTGTTGGCCATTGCCGAGGATGTGGGGCTGACCGTGCACCGCGCGCAGAAAAGTGGGGCCGCGGTGCTGCTCGAGGGCGCGCAGGGATCGTTGCTCGACGTGGATCACGGCACGTATCCGTTTGTGACGTCGAGCAGCACCACCGCGGGCGGAGCGAGCATTGGTGTGGGGATCGGGCCGCGCTCGATTGACGCCGCACTGGGCGTGGTGAAAGCGTACACGACGCGAGTGGGGTCTGGTCCGCTGCCAACCGAGTACGACGACGTAATGGGCGAGCGCATGCGGACGCTCGGCAACGAGTTCGGCGCGACCACCGGCCGTCCGCGCCGCTGCGGTTGGTTTGACGCGGTGGTGGTGCGCTACGCGGTGCGCGTGAACGGACTGACGTCGCTGGCCGTGACGAAGCTCGACGTACTCGACACGATTGAGAAAATTGGACTCTGCACCGGGTATGAGATCGGTGGTGAGTTTGTGGAAGAGTTTCCTGGGGATATCGCCGACCTGGAAGGGGTGATTCCGCGGTACGAGTGGTTTGACGGCTGGATGTGCTCGACGGCGGGCGCGCGTCAGCTGTCGGATCTGCCGCCGGCGGCGCGCGCGTACCTCGACCGGATTGAGGCGTTGGTGGAGTGTCGGATCAAGTATGTGTCGGTCGGGACGCGACGCGATCAGATTCTTGAGACGGGGATTGTGGGCGGATGACGAACGGGGCTGAGGTGCTCCCGGTTGTTATCATCGGCGGCGGGCCCTGTGGGCTCGCCGCCGCTGTGTCTCTGCGGCAAGCGGGGATCCCTGTGGTCGTGCTCGAAGCGGGCTGTGTGGTCAACTCGATTGCGAGCTATCCGACGTACATCAATTTTTTCTCCACTGCTGAAAAACTGTCGATCGGGATGCCCTTTGTGGTGTCGACGGAGAAGCCGACGCGGCGCGATGCGATGGCGTACTACCGCGCGGTCGTCCAGCACTTTGCGCTTGACGTGCGGCAGTATGAGTCCGTGACGCGTATCGAGCCCGTGGGCGCCCAGTTTGTGGTGCACAGTGCGCCGCGCGGATTGCCGCCGCGTGCGACTCGCGCGCGCGCAGTGGTGGTAGCCACGGGGTACTTTGGCACGCCGAATCGGCTGTCGGTGCCTGGGGAGGATCTCCCGCACGTGACCCACGAGTATCGCGAGGGGCACGAGGCGTTTCAGCGCACCGCGCTGGTCGTGGGTGGTGGCAACTCGGCGGTGGAGGCGGCGCTCGACTTGTATCGTGCTGGGGCGCAGGTCACGGTCGTGCACTTCGGGCCGACATTTGACAAGAACATCAAGCCGTGGGTGCGTCCGGATTTCGAGGGTCGGGTCAAGGATGGCGACATCACGCTGCACTGGAACACACGCGTGACGGCGATTGAGCCAGATGTCGTCACGGTGCAGCGGGATGGCGGATCGGAGCGCCTTGCCGCGCAGCACGTCTACCTGATGACTGGCTACACTCCGCGACCGGAGCTCCTGGCATCTGTCGGCGTGGCGCTCGACCCGGTGACCGGGGTGCCGCCGCATGATCCCGCTACAATGGAGACGCCGACGCGGGGGGTGTTCATTGCTGGGGTGTTAGCGAGCGGTCTCGATGCCAACAAAATCTTCATTGAGAATGGACGAGACCACGGTCCGCTGATTGCGCGGGCCCTGTTGGAGCGGCGAGATTTCACTGTATGAGCGCATACCCTGATGTGATGGACACCCTCGTGTCGCTGGCCAAGCGACGCGGCTTCATTTTCCAGTCGAGCGAGATCTACGGCGGCACCGGATCCGTGTGGGATTACGGCCCGCTTGGCGTCGAACTCAAGAACAATGTGAAGGCACGCTGGTGGCAGGCGATGGTGCGTGAGCGCGACGACGTTGAGGGGCTCGATGCGGCAATCCTGATGCATCCCAAGGTGTGGGAGGCCAGCGGTCACGTCAGCGGCTTCAGCGACCCGCTCGTGGACTGTAAGGCGTGCAAGGCTCGGTTCCGTGCCGACAAGATCGGTGAGGCCGTGTGTCCGCGGAAGCCGAGTAAGAAGCCCGGCGAGCACGGCGACTGTCAGCTGACCGAGCCGCGCATGTTCAACCTGATGTTCAAGACATTCATGGGCCCAGTCGAGGAATCGGCGTCGGTTGTGTATCTCCGCCCGGAAACGGCGCAGGGGATTTTCGTGAACTTCCTAAACGTGCAGCAGGCCACGCGGCAGAAGGTGCCCTTTGGTATTGCGCAGATCGGGAAAGCCTTCCGCAACGAGATCACGCCTGGGAACTTCACCTTCCGGACGCGCGAGTTCGAGCAGATGGAGATGCAGTTCTTCGTCGAGCCCGGTACGGATATGGAGTGGTTTGAGCGCTGGAAGGCGGCGCGGTTGGAGTGGCACTTGGGGCTCGGTCTCTCGCGTGACCGCCTCGAGTTCCATCAGCATGAGCCGAACGAACTCGCACACTATGCGCGTGCGGCGTTCGACATCAACTTCGATTTCGGTGGCACCCTGGGCTTTCAGGAAATCGAAGGCGTGCACAATCGTTCGGACTTTGACCTTAAGCAGCACCAGGAGCACAGTGGCAAGCGCCTCGAGTATGTGGATCAAGCGGCGAACAAGCGCTACTTGCCGTATGTGATCGAGACGTCGGTCGGTGCCGATCGTGTGACGCTCGCGACGCTGGTGAATGCGCTGCGTGAAGAAGTGGTGCCTGGCGAGACCGAAGGGCGCACGCTGCTCGCGCTCCATCCGGCCATTGCCCCGATCAAGGCGGGTGTATTTCCGCTGACCAAGAAGGACGGACAGCCAGAGATGGCAGAGAAGCTTGCGGCGGCGCTGCGCAAGAAGTTCCCGGTGTTCTACGACGAAGCGGGGGCCATTGGGCGTCGGTATCGCCGTCAGGACGAAGCGGGAACGCCGTTCGGTATTACCATCGATCCCTCCTCGACGGCCAACGACGATGTGACGATCCGTTTCCGCGATGACATGGGGCAGATTCGTGTGTCGACCTCCAAGGTGGCGCAGGTGATCGGCGACTATTTGGCCGCGGACCACGCGACCGCCGAGGCGTCGAAGGCGGGCGTGTAGCCGGTGGACGAATCGGTGTTGGGGCGGGTGCGGGAGCGCGGTGAGCGCTTTCTCGAGGAGATTTCCACTGAGTATCATGCGGCGTCTGCGGGGCATAAGCCCGACGCCGTGCTGCAGCCGATTTATACCAAGCATCGCGAGGCGTTTGGTGACGAGGCGTTTGACACTACGCTCTCGCTATATCGCTCGGCGGCTTTAGGGAGCGAGGACAATCGCTCCGCTCGCATGCTGCTCGACTGGCTGATTGAGTCGAGGAGCGGTCAGGTGCTTGCACCGCTCGACGAGCGCGAGATGGCGTGGGAGAATAGCGCCGTCATTCGTTTGTCGGACGGAAACGTCGAGCCGTATCAGCGCGCGTCAATCACGATTGGCAATACGCGTGATGCGAGTGAGCGGCGCCGACTGGACGACGCACGTGCCTCGCTCGTGCAGGCCGAACTCGCGCCGATGCGGCAAGAGAAGCTCGAGCGGGAGCATGAGATTGTCGCGGCGATTGGGGTGGCTCCGACCTATAACGCGACGTTTGAAGCGCTTTCTGGGATTTCACTGGAGGGACTCCGCGCGGAGTGCGAAGCCTTTCTGCGCGACACACAACCGATGTGGGACGATGTGCTCCCCGAACGCCTGAAGTCGGGACTCGGGATTCGTCCCGACGAGGCGACGCGAGCTGATGCACTCGCGCTGATGCGTGTGCCGGAGTTTGACGGCGCCTTTCAGGCGAGCGAGATGGAGTGGGCGGTGCGTCGCCAAGTCACGGAGATGGGCATTAGTCCGGACGCGGATGGTCGCGTGCGCTACGACACCGGCGAGCGGGAGGGGAAGCGCTCGCGCGCGTTCTGTGCACCGGTGCGTATTCCCGATCTCGTGCACCTCGTGTTGCGTCCGCATGGTGGGCAGACGGATTGGCAGACGTTGCTCCACGAGTTGGGGCACGCGTTGCATTTTGCGAATATGGATTCGTCGCTTCCGTTCGAGTTCCGTTGGTTGGGCGACAACTCTATTACTGAAGGCTACGCGATGCTCTTTGATCATCGCATGCAGGACGCGGGCTGGCTGGCGCGATACTCGGGACTCAGTAAAGGCGAGCTTCCGCGCTTTCTGCGCGCGGCGGGGTTTGAGGAGTTGCAGTTCCTGCGTCGCTATTCGGCCAAGCTGATCTACGAAGTGCAGTTGCACTCGGAGGGGGCGACCTGGAGTTCGCTGCCGGACCTGTACGTGGAGACGCTCACAACGGCGACCGGATTTCGGTATCAGCGCGCCGACGCTTTCGTGGATGTGGACCCGCGATACTATGCCGTGCGATATTTACGGGCATGGCAGCTGCAGTCCGTGCTCGCGGAGTCGTTGGTGGAGCGGTTCAACGACGATTGGTGGCGGAACCCGAAGGCGGGGCCGTTCCTCGTGGAAGAACTCTTTGCTCGTGGGCAGCGTGAGTCGGCGCAGGAGCAGGCGACTCGTGTGAGTGGGAAGCAGTTGTCGTTCGCGCCGCTTGTGCGGGCGATCGAACGGATGTTGACCTGACTGGAGGAGTGACGATGCCGACGTTCTACCTGAATGGCGACTACGTGCCGCGTGAGCGGGCGCTCATTCCCGTGGAAGACCGCGGGTTCATTTTTGGCGATGGCATCTACGAAGGGGTGCGCGCCGTTGAGGGCCGGCTCTACGAATGGGATTTGCACGCCGAACGGATGGTGCGCGGGCTGGCGGGGCTGCGGATCAAATTTGGTGCGGCCGAAGTCGAGGAGCTGCGCGGCGTGTGCGAACGCTTGGTACGCGAGAACGGGTTGGAGGATGCCGAAGCTTTCCTGTATTTGCAGGTGACGCGCGGGGCTGCGCCGCGCACGCACTATTTTCCGCCGGCCAGCACCACGCCGACGGTATTTGTGTCGGCGACGCGCTTTGTGGTCCCGCGTGCCATGCGCGACAACGGTTGCTCGGCGATCACCCACGAAGACATGCGCTGGTCGCGGTGCGACTGGAAGACGGTGAACTTGCTGGGCTCCGTGCTTGCGCGCGAATCGGCGCAGGAGGTCGGCGCGTACGAGGCCATTCTGCATCGGGATGGCGTCGTGACCGAGGGCGCGGCGACGAATGTGCTGGCGGTGATCGACGGGGTGTTGCGGACGCATCCGCTGACCCCGCAGATTTTGCCCGGCGTCACACGGATTGTGGTGATGTCGATCGTAGAGGAGCTTGGAATCGCGTATAGCGAGACCACATTTACGCTCGATGAGCTCGCGCGCGCGTCGGAAGTGATGCTCTGCGGCTCGACGACCGACGTGACGCCCGTTGTGACCATCAATGGGTCGAAGGTCGGAAGCGGAACGCCGGGGCCGGTGACCACGCAGTTGCGCACCGCCTTCGAAGCGCGACTCTACGCACTCGCTGCTGCGAGCCGCTGACCGAACGCTGAGATTTCGCTACCGCCGCAGCACCGTGCGGTAGCGGACGTCGCCCTCGGCGCTGATGACCTGTACGAGGACTGAGTCTGCAGTCATGCTGAAGGCCATGAAGCCGGTGACGCTCTCCACGTAGCGCGTCGCCGGTGTTGCGTTGGTGCCTCGAGTTTCGGAGCCGGCACCGGAAATGAAGAACTGGGGTCCAGCGGTGTCGGGCGCGATGTGTTCTAGGTGATGCTCGTGGCCGCTGAGGAGTGCGGTGACGTGGTACTGTCGGAGTCGCGGCGCCAGGAACTGTTCGAATGGCGTGTTGGTGCCCCGGGGTCCGGAGCTGTACACGTGGTGATGCGTGACCACGAACTTCCATTGCGCCGTAGACGCCGAGAGGGTGCTGTCGAGCCACCGGCGCTGTGCTACGGTGTCGGCGCCCTTGAGCTGGGACGCGCCGTCTTCGCCGTCCTTGAGATTAAAGGGGTTGCTGTCCATCACGAGGAACTCAGCCTTCACCCCTGGGGCAACCTCGCGCGTGAAGCTGTAGAAGCGTGACGGCATGTGCCAGCGAGGCGTGCGCGGGCCGTACGCGACTTCGGCGTCTGGATTCTGGCGGTAATCATGGTTCCCGAGCGACGGATACCAGGGGACGCCGAGTGATGGGGCATCGTAGACGGATTCGAAGGATTTCCTGAACTGTGAGTCGTCGCCGGTTTTGACGCCGTCAGGATAGAAGTTGTCGCCGGCGGTAATAACGAACGCCGCGTGCAAGCTGCCGGCGGTGATACCCATGGCCCTCGCGACCTCGCGTTGCGCGCGAGTGCCGCCTCGGCCCCAATCGCCAAGGACGAGGAAGGAGACGGCCCCTTGGGGGGCGGCGAGGGGGACCGGTGGCCGGACGGCGGCGGGGGTACAGCCGAGGGTGCCAGCGAGTGCGCCGGCCAGGGCGCCAGCGAGTGCGCCGGCGAGGGCGCGCCCCACGGCGATTTGTACGGCCGACCGGGAGCGGTGGCCAATGGGCGTGCTGCGCGCGAAATGGATCATGCCGGAAAGTACCACGGAATCGGCTCGTCGGGGACTCGTTTTTCACGTACATTTCAGTGTGCCTCGTCGCCGATATGCCACCCGCGCCGTTCCCGTGCCTCCTCCGGCACCCACCGCCTCTGACCGTGAACTGGCGGCGGTCCGCGAGCTGTTGCATGCGATGTTGCGCGCCGATCATCCGGAGGAGGTGTTTCAGCACGCACTGGATCGCGTTGTTCCGTTGACTGGAGCGTCCTTCGCGTCGGTGTATCTCGTCGACGGGGCATCGGAGCTGATGCGGCTCGTGGCCGCTTGCAACTGGCCCGAGTCGATGCGACCGTGGCTTGGGACGGCGCGCGTGCGCGTCGGATTTGGTCCGAGCGGCGAGGCAGCGAGTGAGCGCCGAGCGATTGAAATTCCCGATGTTTTTGCGGACCCCGATCTTGAGGATTGGCATGAGGTCGCGCGCGAGCTCGGATTCCGTGCGATTGTGGCGTTGCCGTTACAGTCTGGGACCCGGGTGCTCGGAACTGTGGCGTTCTATTTTGGTGAATCGGGGACTGTTGCGCTCTCCGTGCGGCAGTTTTTGCGTACGGTCGCAGAGCTGCTCGCGGCGGCGGCGGATAAGGCGCAGCTGTTTGAGGAGCTCAGGCGCGCTGGCGCGTCGGTGGCAGACACGAGTGCCGAACTCGCGCGTGCGGACGTAGCGGTGCTGGACGAGCGTCGTGAGCGTGAGGCGCTGGTGCTGGCGATTGCCGACGGTGTCGCGGAGTCGCATGCGACAAACACGGGGGTCGGGGTCACGGTCGAGGCCCTTGTCGACCTCGCGGCATCCCTCCGAGGGACGCTGAGGGCCGAGATAGAGGAGTTTGATCCGCGGGTGCCGCTTCGTGATGCCATGAAGCAGGCGACCGGGCTCCCCGAGGGGGTCGCCTTGATCGCCGAGGAGCCGGTGCTTGCGCTGCTTCCGATGTCGAGCGACCGACAGAAAATCGCACGTACTCTAGTTACCTTTCTTGAGGCGGCGTATCGGTCGTCTGGGGTGGCTGAAGTACGGGCGGCGGTTCAGGTGGCCAGCGGTTCGGCCGTGTATCGCGTTTCGGGCGGGGAGAGCGCTCCGAGCGCGTTCGGTATGGCGGTGGCGCGATCGACCGCCGAGGCGTTGGGTGGGCGAGTTCTCCCTGATCCAAACGGTGGCTTTCGGTTGGAGCTTCCGATGCAGTGCCCGGTGGGTGGAACCCCGCCGGTTCCGGATGGTGTCTGACCATCAGCAATCTGAACTTTTCGACGAGAACGTCTCGTGGCCAATCAGCAGCGTAATCGCACTTTGCAGCAGGCACGTACCACGCTTGGTGGTGCCGAAGTCCTAGCTTCCGCCCGCGAGTTTTTCTCGCGCGAGTCGGGGATTTATTCCGCCTTCTTGGACAAGCAAGGGCCGACGTTCGTCAATCTTCGCGGCTTGGGTGGCGAGGAGATAGTCGTGGGCGTGAGCGACGCGCCCGGGGGTACTGCGGTGACGGCGTCGTCGTACATGTTCGATCAGCAGGTGGCGCGCTTCTTGGCGTCGTTGCCGCCTACCGCGGTGACCGCATGAGTGCCGTCGAGGTGAAGCGTCCCTTTGTGACCGCCCTGCGAAGCCGTCCTGGTATGATCCGCGTGGGCGATGGCGCGGCGCGCATGACCGTGCGCGTTCAGCTGGAGGAACGTTGGGAGACGCTGGCGTTCGACACGGCGTCCGATTCGCCCGTGTTCGCGCTGAAGCATGCGGCGCTCGCACACTTTGGCCAGGCGGATGTGCCGGCCGAGGATTTTGTGCTGAAGCTGCGCGGCGTTGAGATCCTGGATGAGCAGGAGTCGCTCGCGGCCGCAACGGCGCGGGATGGATCGACGTTTCTGCTCGCGTTCCGCCGTCGGCGTCCGGTTCGCTGATTGTGACGGGGATCGCCTCGCGTCCGCCGGCTGAGCGCGAGGCGCTCTTGGCTGCAGCCGGTCGGCTGCGCGCCGAGGTGGCCAAGGCGATTGTGGGGCAGCACGACGTCCTCGACGAGATCCTGATGGGGCTCGTCGCTGGCGGGCATGTGTTGCTTGTCGGCGTGCCTGGTCTGGCGAAAACAATGATGATTCGCGCGGTGGCCGAGGCCATGCAGCTCGACTTCCGTCGTATTCAGTTTACCCCGGATCTCGTGCCGAGCGACATCACTGGGACGGAGCTGCTGGAAGAGGACGCAAAGACCGGACAGCGGAGTTTTCGATTCGTGCAGGGGCCGGTGTTTGCGAACATCGTTCTCGCCGACGAAATCAACCGTGCGCCACCGCGCACGCAGGCCGCGTTGCTTGAGGCGATGCAGGAACATCGGGTGACCGCCGCTGGGCAGACGATGCGTCTGCCCGAGCCGTTCTTCGTGCTCGCGACGCAAAATCCGATTGAGCAGGAAGGGACATATCCGTTGCCGGAAGCGCAGCTGGACCGGTTTTTGTTTGATGTGCGGATTGGGTATCCGAGCGCGGACGAAGAAGTCGCGATCTTGCGTGCGACGACGGGGCGCGAGCGGGTGCCGCTGACGCCGGTGCTCACCGGCGAAGAAACGCGCGCGCTCCAGCAGATGACTCGCGACGTGGCCGCGTCGGATGCGGCGTTGCGCTACGCGGCGTCGCTCGCGCGTGCGACTCGCCCCGACGACAGCACCGCGACGGATCTCGTGAAGCGGTACGTACGCTGGGGTGCGGGGCCGCGTGCTGGTCAGGCGCTGATTTTGGGCGCGAAGGCGGCTGCCTTGTTAGCGGGACGCCTTGCGGTCGCGCCGGAGGACATCCGTCGTGTGGCGCGTCCGGTGCTCCGGCATCGCGTGCTGCCGAACTTCGCCGCTGAGGCCGAGGGGGTGACGTCGGAGCGTGTGGTGGAGGATTTGCTCGACCGCGTGACGCCGCCGCGCAGCGATCTGTCGGTGTAGCGCATGGCGGTCGGCCCGTACGGCGCGCTCCTAGAGTCCGTGCGTGGCGTACGCTGGCCCGCGCGGCGCTCGGTGGCTGGTGGTGCGCCCGGCGCACATGTGGCGCGCAGTCGTGGAGTCGCGACGGAATTTGTCGAGTACCGTCCGTACCGGCAGGGCGATGATCCGAAGCGGATCGACTGGAAGTTGCTCGCGCGCAGTGATCGTGCGTTCATCCGTCTCGCGCCGGACCGCGCCGTGCTAGGCACCCTCATCATCGTCGATGCGTCGGCGTCGATGGATTTCCCCAAGGATGCTGCCGATCTGGGCGTGCGGTCGAAATGGCGATGCGCGCGCGAAATTGCGGTCGGGTGTGTGGCAATCGCGCACGCGGGAGCGGACCCGGTGGGACTCGCCGTGATTGGCGGCGGCGGCGTGGCGAGGCTCACGCCTCGTACGCGACGGGGGGTTGTGGCCGAGGCGGCCCGTACGCTCGATGCGCTGATGCCTTCGGGGGCGGCGGCGCTCGACCAGGGGTTCATTGGAGCACCGGCACGCGTGCTTGTCGTGACGGATTGTCTTGGTGAGTTGGACCTTCTGGTAAACATGGCGCGGGCGCATGTGGCGGGCGGTGGCGAGGTGTTCGTGGCGCATGTGGTGTCGCGCCGCGAGCTTGATCCCGCGCCCGGGGCGCAGCTCGCGGTCGATCCGGAGGACGTGTCGGTGGAACGGCCGCTGACCGACGAAACGCGCTCGGCGTATTGCGACGCATTTGCTGGGTGGCGACGGGAGACAGCACGACGCTGGCGCGACGCGGGTGTTGGGTATTCCGAGATTTGCGACGACGATCCGATGGACGTCGCGATCCGCACGATTGTAGCGCCCGTCGCATGACCTTCGCGGCGCCGCTGGCGTTTGGGATCGCGGTGGCGGCGTCGATTGCGACGGTGCTTTTTCATTTGATTTCCACTCAGCGGCCAAGGCCTGCCGTGTTACCGACGGCGCGATTCGTGCCCGCTGGTGAGGCTCAGGCGATCTCAAGGGCGGTCCGCCCGGCGGATCTCCTGCTGCTTGCGCTGCGCGTGCTCGCGCTCTTGCTGCTGGGGGCTGCTTTTGCGGGGCCTCGACTTGCGTCGTCGCGGTTCGGAATGATCCGGATGATTGTTGCCGATGCATCGCGTGCGGCACAGCCAGATGTCGGCGATTCGGTCACCGCGCTCTGGCGAGCTGGGGATCAGGTCGTGTGGTTCGATTCGTCGGCTGATGCGGCCGTTGACTCAGCGGGTCGTCGCACGAGCAGCACGGCGCAGGGGCGATTGTCGGCAGGTCTCGTCCGAGCGAATCAGCGCATGCTGGAACTTTCCGAACATTCAGACTCACTCGAGCTTGTGATTGTTTCTCCTGTGCTGCGCGAGGAGATGGACGCGGCAGTTGTTCCGCTCGCCGCGCGATGGGTGGGGAGTGTGCGTGTGGTGCGCAGTGCCTCGCCTCCAGCGCCCCTCAGCACGGTGCGAACCGTGGTCGCCGAACCCAGTGCTGCCGATAGCACGGCTGCGCGCGCTGGTGCGACCGTCATCTGGTGGCCCAAGGCTCGAGATGGGAAGGCTCCTTCAGCGCACGCCGACGCTGTGTGGGCGGGAGATGCGACGGTGGTGGCACAGCTTGCCCGACTCCCGATGCGGCATGACGGGCAGGTCGTGGCGCGGTGGAGCGACGGTACCCCAGCCGCGAGTGAGCAGCAAGTGGGCGCAGGATGCGTGAGGCGTGTATCGATTGGCATCCCTCAGGTGGGCGACGCGCAGTTACAGCCGTCGTTCGTCGCACTGCAGCGCGCCCTTGAGCTACCGTGTGGTGTGGCCGTAGAGCCCGCGACCGACGCAGCGCTTCGAGCGCTCGCTCGCGACTGGCCGCGGCGAGGGGAGGGTGCGGGTAGTCGATCAGTACTTCCGCCGCGTGCCTCGACGACGCTGTGGCTGCTCGCGCTAGCGGCGTGTGCCCTTGTACTCGAGTTGTTTATGCGCGCGCGCGCTAAGGCGGAACGATGAGCCTGCCAATGACGTCGCGACGCAACATTTTAGGGCGCGTACAGCAGGTAGCGGATATCCTCCGGCTGGCGCGGATAAGTCGAGTGCTGCTCAGTACGCTGGCGTGTTTCGTGAGTGTGTGGGCCGCCGCCGCTTTACTGGATACGTTTGTCGAACTCTCCGTAACGGTGCGACACCTTGTGTTGCCAGGTGCTGCATTCGCGGCATCGGCGATCCTCTGGTTAGGTCGTGCGCAGTTGCGCGCGGTGGCCGTCGATCGGGCGGCACTGTGGATTGAGGAGAGGATACCGTCGCTCCGCTATGCACTGGTGACAGCGGTGGACCCGCTGTACCAAGGTCGCGTGCCCGAACTCGACGCGCAGGTCGATGCACACCGCTATGATGACGTGGCGCGCGGTGTGGTGTGGAGTGCCGTTCGTGTGCCGGCTGCGACGGTGCTTGGTACGTGCCTCGTATTGCTTTTGCTCCCTCGGGGCAGTGTCGGGCGCGTTGCGCGCCCGGCGGCTGGCGACGCGCTACGTCGGGAAACATCCTCGGTTTCGCACGATCCTCTCGCGACACTAGTGGTCGTGATCGAGCCGCCGGCGTACACGGCGTTGCCGAGCACGACGAGCGATGATCCTTCGTCCGTGCGCGCGCTGGTCGGAAGTCGGGTGACGCTTAAGGGTCGGCGCGGCAGCGATGGGGTGTATGCGACCGTGGACAGCAACCGACGTGCGGCGGAGAACAGCGACGGTCGGTGGCAACTTTCGGTGACCATGCCGAGTGCACCCGCCGTACTAGCGCTCGTTGCGGGAGCGCATCGACGACTGCTGTCACTCGAGCCGGTTGCGGATTCTGCCCCGGCGGTGGTTTTGGTCGCGCCGGCACGAGACTCAATCCTCCGGCGGCCGAGTGGAAGTCTCGCGCTGAGCGCCGAGCTGTCCGACGATCATGGGCTCGCGTCGAGTGCGTTCGAATACATCGTCAGTTCTGGTTCCGGTGAGAGCTTCACATTCAAGTCGGGTACGCTTGGCGCGCTGGAGTTCGCGGGCGCGCGAAACGTTCGCGGCACGATCTCGGCGCGTTTGTCGATTGATGCACTCGGCATGCGCGCTGGGGACATCGTGCATGTGCGGGCGGTTGCGCGGGATCGCAATACTGTGTCGGGGCCGACACTCGGTGTTTCTGAGACGCGTACGATCCGGATTGCGCGCGCCGATGAATACGATTCGGTCGCCGTTGATGCCGCTCCACCGCCGGAGCCGGAGAAGAACGCGCTCAGTCAGCGCATGTTGTTGCTGATGTCCCAAGCGTTGGAGAAGAAACGCCGTGTCTTGGCCAAGGGTCCGTTCGTGAGCGAGTCGCGCGCCATTGCCCTCGATCAGACGCGCCTGCGCAAGCGCGTGGGAGAGATTGTGTTTCAGCGGTTGGGTGAGAGCGGGGGTGAGGGAGGTGACGCGCTCGAGCGGCGACTCGACCGTCCCACGAACCCAGATTCGGTTTTGGCCGCTGCTGATCGCGCGACCGGTGCGACCTCCGGAACGGCGCTCGAAGGAAGTGCTGATGAGACGCCGGTAGTCGCGGTGAATCGTCCGCTGCTTGAGGCGTACAACTTCATGTGGAGCGCCAGCACGGAGTTAGAGCTTGGCGAGCCAGGGCGGGCTATCCCGTGGATGCAGAAGGCGCTGGATCGGTTGCAGGCGGCGCGTTCGGCGGAGCGGATTTATCTCCGTGGTAAAGTGCGCGCGGTGGTGGTAGACATTGCCAAGGTGCGCCTGGCGGGAAAAGACAAGGGAGTCAGAAGCGTCCGTGTGCCGCGCCCGGCCGCCGATCCGGGACGCGCCCAGCGACTCGCCCGTTTTGACGCGATCACCGGCATGACCCGTCGTCAGTCATCGGCGGCGGCAGATTCGCTCGTGTTGCTTCGCCTCGAGCTTATTGATCGCGACCGCGGGACGGCGCAGGCTCTTGAGGCTGCCTCCGTCGCGCTTCGTCGTGGTGGTGACGTGACCGAAGCGTTCATCAAAGCGCGGCGCGCGCTTGCGGGTGACATCGAGCGACGTGCCGGCATTTCGTTGTGGGGGGCACCGTGAGCGCAGACTTTACCTTCTGCACCGTCCAGTACGACAGTGGCGATTGGGATTCGGCGCCGCTCGTGCCAGCGAACCTGATTGATTCAGTGGCGCGCTACACGAGTATCCGCGTGGCGCCGACCGGAGTGTCCGTGCCGCTTGGCTCGCGCGACCTCTTCCGCTATCCGTTGGCGTTTTTGACGGGGCATCTTCCCGTGCGCTTCACCGATCTTGAACGACGTAACGTGAAGCAGTATTGCGAGCGCGGCGGGCTGCTGTTCGTGGACGATCACAACCACGACGTGGACGGTGTGTTCCACAAAACGTGCACCGAGGAGATTGCTCGCGCCGTAGGGCCGATGAAAGAGCTATCGAACACGCACGCGCTCTTCAAGAGCTTCTTCACGTTCGAGGATGGTCCGCCGGCGACCTCACACGAATTGAATGGTTGGGGAGACAATCTCATTCACAAGCATTTACAGGCCGTATTCGCTGGCGATCGTATGTGTGTGCTGTACTCGAACAAGGACTACAGTTCCGAGTGGGGCTACCATCCCGACAACAAGCGTTTTATGTCGGTTGACAACACGAAGTTCGGCGTCAATGTGGTCGTGTATGCTCTCACGCGGTGATCCGATGCGACTGTGGGCGGAGCGAACGCTTCGCGGTGCCGCCTTTGCTCTGCTGGCGTGGGCGATGTGGCGCGTGGCGGCGGCGAACGGCGTGGGGCGGGTGGTGTCGCTTGAGAGCGCCTCGGTAGAATCGGCGTGGCCGCGCCTGCTTGACGGCGGGCACGACGCGGCGCACCTCACTGTCTCGGGTGGATTGCCTGCGGACTCGACGCGAGATGTGCTTGCCGCGTTCGCGCACGCGGGCGTACGCATGAGTTGGTCAGGGCCGTCCCTGTCGCCGGTCGCGATGTCTGTCGAACGTGTGCGCGAGCCGGACCAGTCAACGCTCATGCGCGTGATCGGTGTCGGTCGCGTCGTTGTTCGCGACGGCATATCTGTGCTTGACAGCGTAGGCGATGCGTCGCGCGGACTGACGGTCGTCTCGGCGGCGCCTCAGGGTGTGTTCTACGCATCTGGAACGTCCGGGACCGCGTCGGCATTGCCGGCGGCCGCTTTTGCGCTGCACCCAGTGCTGGTCATCGGGCGTGCATCATGGGAGACGAAGTTCACCGTTGCGGCTTTGGAGGAGCAGGGGTGGACCGTGGAGTCGCACGTGCCAGTCGCGCCAGGTGTCGAGGTGACGACCGGAACGCGCCAGCCGCTTGATACCGCGCACTACGCGGCCGTGGTCGCACTCGACAGCTCTGCGACGGAGCAGGCGACATCGATCGTTGCGTACGTGCGCTCGGGCGGGGGGCTTGTACTACTGTCCGAGGCGGCGCGGTTGGGAACCTTTGCGGCACTTGTCCCCGCGACCGTTGATGCGCGTCAGTCAAGTACGAAGCGCAGCTTCGATCCCGCCGCGCCGTTGGCATCGCTTAGCGTGACGCCGCTGTCGATGCACGACGATGCGGTGGCACTCGACGTGCGTGGTGTCACGGTCGCCGTGGCGGCGCGGCGTGAACGTGCCGGGCGTGTTGTGGTCGTGGGCTACGACGAGCTGTGGCGCTGGCGGCTTGAAGGGGGCGATGACGCCGTGTTCGCACACCGTCGATGGTGGTCGCGGACTGTGGGCGCGGTGGCTGCCGGTGGTGGTCCCGCCGCGAACGCTCCCGAGGGCGCACCGATCGCCCGATGGATCGATGCGCTCGGACCAGCTGTCACTGTCCTGCCAAGCCGCGCTCCCGCGGATCCGCTTCCCCCGTGGCTCCTGGTCGTGCTGTGTAGCATCTTGCTCGCGGAGTGGGGATCACGTCGAACTCGCGGAGCACGATGAGCGTTGCCTTCATCAGTCATGCCGATTGCGGCCGTCACGATACGGGATGGGGACATCCCGAACATGTGGGACGTCTGCGCGCGATCCCGCGTGCCTTGCGCTACCACTTCGACCTGTTCGAGGCGCTCGCACACCTCGAGGGGCGGCACGCGACGGAGGACGAGATTCTTCTCGTGCATGACGCCGCCTATGTGACCTCGGTGCGAGATCTCGCGGAGCGTGGCGGCGGTCGATTCGACGCCGACACCGTGGCCAGCGAGGGTTCGTGGGACGCCGCGACCGCAGGGGTGGGGAGCGTGCTCGATGCGGTGGATTTTACGATGACCGGACAGCACCTCCGCAGTTTCTGCGCGGTCCGCCCGCCCGGGCATCACGCCCTCCGCGCGTCGGCCATGGGTTTCTGTCTGTTCGGCAACGTCGCCGTTGGGGCGCGCTACGCGCGGAAAGTGCATGGCGCCGAGCGGGTGCTTATCGTCGACTGGGACGTCCACCACGGCAACGGGACCCAATCGCTCGTCGAGGACGAGGCCGACATCCGCTTCATTTCCATGCACCAGTGGCCGTGGTATCCTGGCACCGGAGCCCGTGACGATCGCGGGCCGCACCAGAATGTCTGGAACCTGCCGATGCCTGGCGCGCTACCGGCAGAGGCGTACGTGTCCGAGCTTCTGCGCGCGGTGGATGCGGCCACGGAGGACTTTACCCCCGACCTGGTCATGATTTCCGCTGGCTTCGACTCGCTGAACGGTGATCCGCTCGGCGGATTCACACTGGAGTTGGACGACGTCGACCGCCTGACCCGTGAGATGGCCGCCCGGGCCGACCACTGGTGTGGCGGACGGCTCGTCAGTGCGCTGGAAGGGGGCTACGCGCCCGATCGGCTCGGGGAAGCAGCGGTGACGCACCTGAAGGCGCTCGCAGGTCTCTAGGCGCACGCTGGGCCTCGGGGCTAACTTTCGAATTCCCCTCCGCTGGAGCCTCTCCGCTGTTCTGCCCAAGAGAACGACCGTGACCGAGGGGGCCGTCGGATGACGACCTCCGCGTCGTCGCTCGCCCTGCGATTGATTGAGGTCGCGCTCCCGCTTCCGCTCTTTGGGACCTACACCTACGCGGTGCCCGACGGGCTGCGTCACACGGTTGTCGCGGGGTCTCGCGTGATCGTGAATGTGCGTGGGCGTCGCGTCATTGGGTTCTGCTTGGGTGAGAGCGACGGCGCCGCACTGAAGAGTGCCACCGCCAAGCCGATTCTCGATGCCCCGGACGCCACGCCCTGTATGCGCGCCGATCTGCTTGCGGTATGCCAATGGATTTCTGGGTACTACGTGGCGCCGCCGGGGATGGTGCTCCGCACGGCGCTCCCGGCCGTGCTTGGTGCCGTGGCGCGCCCAGAGCCCGCGGTCAAGGCGCGTCGTACGGTGCGACTCACGTCCGAACTCCCGTCCCTCATGGAGCGCGACCGACTTTTTAAACGGTCGCCGCAGCAGCGCGCGGTATTCGAACTGCTCGAGTCGCTTGGCGGACATGCCACCGTCGCGCACGTGGTAGACCAGCTCCAGTGCACGAGCGCCGTCATCTCGGCGCTCGCCAAGCGCGGATTCGCCGAGCTCGGGTCGGAGACTGTGGCGCGCGATCCGTTTGCGAGTCGTGTGCGCTCAACCGCTGCACCGCATCAGCCAACGTCGGCGCAACAGCAGGCCATCGATACGCTGGTCGCCTCTGCTCCCGGCAGCGTTTCGCTGCTTCACGGTATCACGGGCTCAGGAAAGACGCTGGTCTATCTCGAACTGCTCCGGCACGTCGTGATTGAACAGGGAAAGTCCGCGATCGTGCTCGTGCCGGAAATCGCGCTCACGCCGCAAACGGTGGATCGGTTCCGCGCCGTGTTTGGCGATCAGGTTGCGGTGCTGCACTCAGCGCTCAGCGACGGCGAACGGTACGACGCATGGCTGGCGCTCAAGCGTGGCGAGCGACGGATCGCGGTCGGCGCGCGGTCAGCGGTGTTCGCTCCGCTGGAGAATCTTGGCGCGATCATCGTAGACGAAGAACACGAGTCGAGCTACAAGCAGGCCGAGTCCCCGCGCTATCACGCCCGCGAGGTGGCCATCGTGCGCGCGCGGGAATCGGGGGCGGTGTGTGTGCTTGGGAGCGCGACGCCGAGCCTTGAAAGTTGGGTCAATGCGCAGACGGGGAAGTATCAACTCCTCTCGCTCCCTGATCGGGTCGGCGGAGGCTCGCTCCCGCACGTGGAAGTGGTGGACCTTCGCAGCACGACGAAGGCCACAGGCATGACCGTCGCGCAGCGCGCCATCCGTAGCGTGCTGAGCGAACCGCTCGAACTCGCGCTCCGCGACCGGATTGCCAAGCGGGAGCAGAGTATTCTGCTGCTCAACCGACGCGGATATGCCTCGTTCGTGCAGTGCAGTTCTTGCGAATGGGTCGCGAGTTGTCCCGATTGCTCGATCTCACTCACGCTGCACCATCATCCGGAGCGGCTGATTTGCCACTACTGTCGACGTCAGGACACACCAGGCGCCGCGTGCCCACAATGTGGTGATGCCACGCTCCGTCAGCGTGGCCTCGGCACGCAGCAGGTAGAGCGCCTGCTCGGCGAGCAGTTCCCTGGTGCTCGCGTGGCACGCATGGATGTGGACACGACGAGCGGAAAGTGGGCGCACACCGAAATTCTCGATCGCGTGGCGAGCGGGGAGGTAGATATCCTGCTCGGGACGCAGATGATCGCGAAGGGACTCGATTTCGCGAATGTGACATTAGTGGGCGTCATCGATGCTGATACGGGGATCAATCTCCCCGACTTTCGTGCGTCGGAACGCGCCTTCCAACTGTTGAGCCAAGTGGCGGGGCGGGCAGGGCGCGGCCCGAAGGGCGGCGCCGTGATTATTCAAACGCGCGTCCCCACGCACCACGCACTGCGCTGTGCCCTGACGCACGACTATTTGGGGTTTGTGGCCGAGGAACTTCCCGCGCGCGTATCCCCAGCGTACCCGCCAACGGTTCGGGTCGCAAACTTCGTGTTCAGCGGAGAGGACGAGCAGGCGACATTTGCGCTCGCGGAGGCGGCCGGGGAGTGGATGATTCAAGCGATTGCGCAGCTCCCCGAGGGAATGATTGAGATGGTCGGGCCCGCGCCGTGCGCCATAGAGCGAATCAAGCAGCGGTGGCGGTGGCACTTGCTGTTGCGCACCGCGCATGCCGGAGCGCTGACGCGGCTGGCTCGCCGGTTTCTCTCGACCTTCGATGTGCCGGCACGCCATGAGCTTCGCGTGGCGTTTGACCGCGATCCTGTTTCGCTGCTCTGAACGAGGCGGGCTGATCGGTGGGGCGCAGTGGGGAAGTCCCCAACACAGCACCCAATAGCACCCAATAGCACCCACGTTCACCGACCAGAGGAGGTGGGTAGCCTGCCGCCCAGTCGTTATCTTTCGCCCATGATGAACGAGACCCGCGAACGCTTCCTCCGGGGGATCCTGGAGCGCGTGAGCCCAGAGCGCATCGTCGAGATCCATTTCTTCCCTCCCATCCGGCAGGGGCAACTGGAGTCTGGCGTTGCGGTCGTGGCGCTCGAATCAACGCCCCACGCCGTGGGGGAGCACGCGGTTGCTGCGCCGGTCGCCGAGCCGGTCGCCGAGCCGGTCGATGCGCCGGTCGATGCGCCGGTCGATGCGCCGGTCGATGCGCCGGTCGATGCGCCGGTCGATGAACCTGTTGCCCCTGTCCTGGCAGTCGCGTCTCGCCTCGAAGTCTGCACCGCCATGTACCGCTGGACCCGGAAAGGGCCAGAACGCGGGAAGTGGGAGTTCGACTTCAAGACCGAAGGCGATGCGTCACTGCCAATCGTTGGCACGGTGGTCCGCGGCGTCGAGCAGCGCTCGGGCGACGAGCTTGGCGCCCTCCGTATGGACGCCGATGAACTGCGCGCTCTGATGGACACCCCGGCGTGGCAGCGGACGACACCGTAGTCAACCGCTTCAAATCGTGGCTGCGCGACCGCGGGCTTCCCGTGACTGCGCAGCGGATTGCCGTCGCAGAGGTGCTGTTCGAAACCGACCGGCACTTGTCGGCGGAAGAAATCGCGGCGGAACTGAACGGACGGGGGAGCAAGGTCGGCACCGCTACGGTGTACCGGACTCTCGACGTTCTACTCGAGAGCGGGCTCGTTGTGGAGCGCGACTTCGGGGAAGGATTCCGTCGTTTTGAGTCGGCGCGCGATGTTCCCCAGCACGAGCACGTGATTTGCACGGGCTGCGGACGAGTCGAGGAGTTTCGCGACGACCGTATTGAACGCATCGCCGGGGAACTGGCCGAGTCGCGCGGCTTCACGCGCGAGCGGCATCGCCTGGTCATCTACGGCCGCTGCCGCTCCTGCAGCGCTGCCAACTCCTGAGGACGCATGCAACAAGAATCTGCCAGCGTGGGAATCGCCATCGCGTTCAGTGCCGGGTTGCTGAGCTTCCTCTCGCCGTGCGTGCTCCCGCTGATCCCAAGCTATGTGACCTTCATTACGGGGCTCTCGTTCGAGGATGTCACCAAGTCGCGACGCACGGCGCTCGTGCACTCGCTGCTCTTCATCTTGGGCTTCACCCTGATCTTCCTCGCGCTCGGTGCAGTGGCGACGGGGTTCGGGCGGCTGTTGCTCGCCAACCGGTTTTTGCTGTCGCGGATCGGTGGTTCGCTGGTGATCGTCTTCGGCCTCTACCTGCTCGGCGTGCTGAATATCGGCTTCTTGGGGAAGGAGCGGCGCGTGCACTTGCACGACAAGCCGCTGGGCTACCTCGGGACGGTGATGGTGGGCATCGCCTTCGGAGCGGGGTGGAGCCCCTGCATCGGCCCAATTCTTGGGGCGATTCTCACCTACACGGCGAGCCAAGCAGATCTCACGCGCGGCCTGACGCTGCTCCTCGCCTACTCGATGGGGCTCGCCATTCCGTTTCTTGTGGCGGCGCTGGCAGTGGAACGCTTTCTCGCAGTCTTCGCCAAGATGCGCTCGCAGATGGTGTGGGTGCAGCGTATTGCTGGCGTGTTGTTGATCGGCGTCGGCCTGCTGATGGTCACCAACTATCTGTCGATTCTCTCCAACTGGATGTCGGCGTTCACGCCGGCGTTCATCAAGAGCCGCCTGTAACGCCGTGACTGCTTGCCGTCAGATCCGGAAGCCGAAGCGAATTGGGAACCAACTACTCGTGCGTCCGCTCGTGAACGCAATCACGACGCCGACATCGAGGAATGCCTTGTCGCTAATCTTCGGTAGCGCGAGTCCGACGCCACCCTGAAGAACTTGCCCCAACTGCAGGTAGTCGTTCACGTCGCCGGTGCCAATTGTTCCGCGGCTCTTGACGGTCTTTGCTTGGACGATGCCCACCCCAGCGTACTGATACAGCTCGCGAGTGGTATAATGCACCACGTTGGTGGTGAGGCCATAGTACTCGTAGGCTTCCACGGCCCCCGTCGTAGAGAATCGGTCGACGGTTACGTCAGTCCGATACCCCCAGCCCGCTGACTGGCCGCCCGCTTCGCGGCGCAGCGACACCCCGATACCGAGCGCTGAGCTATTCCCCAAGTCGCCGACGGCGACACCCGCGCCGCCCATCAGCGTGAACCCCAGCCCCTGTGCGCGCGTAGCGGTGGGCAATGCAACGCTGAGCGCTACTGCGCTGAGCGTCGCCGCGGTGAGTGCACGTAGAACCTGTCGCATGGCGTTCCCTCCTGGTCAGGCGGCCTCGACGGCCTCCTCAAGTTGTTGGCGCCGCAGCAACGCCCAATAGCGCCCGTGTAGCGCCATAAGATCGTCGTGCGTTCCCCGTTCCACAATCCGCCCCTCGTCGAGCACGATGATATGCGACGCGTCACGGATCGCCGTGATCCGATGCGACGCGATGATCGCCGTACGTCCTGACAGCGCCTCACGCAGGCCCCGCAGAATCGCGGCCTCTGTGTGTGTATCCACCGCGGACAGTGCGTCGTCGAGCACCACGATGGACGGGCGCCGCGCCAGCGCGCGTGCCATCGCCGCGCGTTGCTTCTGCCCGCCGCTTAGGTTGATCCCTCGTTCGCCCAGCATGGTCTGATACCCCGAAGGAAGCCCGTCGATCGTTTCTGCCAGCTGAGCGATCGCTGCGGCCCATGCGGTCTGCTCGGCCGTGGTCGCGGCGGGGGTATCGTGGGCATGACGAAGGCCATACGCAAGGTTCGAGCCGATCGTGTCGCTGAACAGGAGGCTTTCCTGAGGCACGAACCCGATCTCAGCGCGTAGCGCGTGGAGCGAGAGTGACTGTAGCGGCACCCCGTCCATCAGCACGGCGCCAGACGTCGGGTCGTACAGCCGCGCCAGAAGTTCGAGCAAGGCGCTCTTGCCACTCCCGGTGGCGCCGACAATGCCCAGCGTGCTACCAGCCGGAATTGTGAAGGAGATGTCGTGCAGCACCTCGCGGTCGGTGTACGAGAACGACACGTTGCGAAACTCGATGGCGCGTCCACCGGTGGTAGCTGGCAGCGCGGCCGGCGTTACTGGCGTGGTGACCGACGGCTTCGCGTCGAAAATCTCATTGAGCCGTGCCATCGACGCTTCGCCGCGCTGGAAGAGGTTTGTGACCCATCCGAGCGCGATCAGCGGCCATGTCAGGTTGGAGAGATAGAGTCCAAAGGCCACGAACGCGCCGACCGACATCTTCCCTGCAATCACCTGGGCACCACCAATGCCGAGGACTGCGGCAGAGCCTAGGCCCGCGAGCGTCATCAGGGACGGGCTCATCACCCCGTAGAGATTGGCGAGTTGCAAGTTGCGTCGGACGTATTCTGCGCTCGACGCATCGAAGCGTACGCTCTCCGCGGCTTCTTGGCGGTACGCGCGGACGATACGAACCCCGCTCAGATTCTCCTGGACGAGCGTCGTCAGTGTGCCGAAATGCGCTTGCACCGACTCAAAACGATCGTGCACCGCACGTCCGAGTTTGAGCATCACAATCGGGAGGAAGATCATCGGGAGTAGTGCAAGTACCGTGAGCCGCCCGCTGATCCGGACCATGAATACCAGGGCGACCACGCCGCCGAATACGGTGTTCGTGAAGTACATGATAGCCGGACCCGCTGCCATCCGGACCGCGCCGAGGTCGTTGGTGAGCCGGGCCATGATTTCGCCCGTGCGGGTGCGGTTGTACCACCGTGCATCGAGCGTCGCGAGGTGCACGAACAGGTCGTCGCGCAGGTCGTTCTCAATCCGCCGGCTCACGCCATTGAGGATTTCGCGCATCCAGAAGCGGAACACCCCATTGAACAGAATGAGCGCGACCATCGCGCCAGCGAGTTTCCAGACCACCGACGCGTCGGCCCCACTTCCCATCGCGTCAATCGCACGGCGTAGCAGAGTGGGAACGCCATTGACCAGCGTGCTCGACACCACCACCGCTAAGAGTCCCCATGCAACCTGTGCTCGATACGGGCGGTAATAGGGGAGGAGGCGTCGGAGTGCCTTCACGCGATTTGTCTGGTCGGGGTACGGGAGCGACTAACTTTCAGGGGCCTCCGTTCGCGATCTTTCCAGGAGATTCCCATGCGTGCAATCTACACCCTCGCGGTTGTTTTTCCCTTCGTTGCGTGTGCTGCCTGTGGGGCAGCGGATGCCGATTCGGCAAAGCCGCGCGACATCGAACTTGCGCCGGTTACCCAAGGGCAGCCGCAGCTCAATGACGCGGCACCAGTCCCCGCGGCGGCACCGACCCCAGCGCCCAAGGCTTCGGCCCGCTCACCCGAACGTGCGCCCCTGCAGGCCCCGAGGGCGACATTACCCGCTCCGCAGGGGACTGCCCCCGTGTCCGCCGCCGCGCCCGCGCTACAGTCGGCAACTCAACCGGCAACTCAACCGGCAACTCAACCGGCAACTCAACCGGCAACTCAACCGGCTCTACAGCCCATCGTCGCAGCGCCGGCTCCCACTGGCACCGTCGAGGCTGGTGTGCGCTTCGCGGTGAAGCCGGCGGCGCGCATCTGCACGAGCACCCATAAAGCAGGAGATCGCTTTACCGCCACACTCGGCCAGGCGGTGCAGGGGAGTAATGGCGCCGTGATTCCCGCTGGGAGCCTCGTGGTGCTGCGCGTGGTGGAATCGGCGAGCACCAACAACGCCAAGGCTGAATCCGCGCTCTCGTTTGACGTCATCGCCGTGCGCATCGGCAACGAGAGCTACGAAGTCGATGGCAAGGTCACGCCAACAGCGGCAATGGAGAAGGTCAGCACCGAGAGCGCGAGCGATCAAGCCAAGACGGTAGCGAAAGGCGCGGCCATTGGCGCGATTGCGGGGCAGGTGCTCGGGAAGAACACCAAGTCCACCGTGATCGGCGCCGTGATCGGCGGTGTCGCCGGTGCGATGACGGCCTCAGGGACCAATCAGTACGAGGGCTGCCTGAAAGCAGACGGCACCCTGACCATCGCGCTCGACAAGCCGCTCACGATCAAGGTGCCGACCAAGCCCTAACCGGGTGCCTCAGTAGCCGACGGCGCCCCCCACCGAGCGTGGCTCGAACACCCCGTGCCAGCCACCCTTCACGCGCATAATCGAGTTCACGTTTGCGATGCCCGTGCTCGCCTGCAGCGAGTGGCCCATCTTGGTGAGGGAGTCGACGACCGCGCCGGTCAGTCCGTTTCGCTCGTAGCGAATGCTGTCCGGCAGCGCCTGATGGTGGAATCGCGGCGCGACCATGGCGTCGGCGAGCGACATGTGATGCTCAATCACATTGAGGATCACTTCCATGGTCGCGGTAATGATCGTTGGGCCGCCAGCGGCGCCTGTAACGAGCAGCACCTGTCCCTGCGCATCGAGCACAATCGTCGGCGCCATCGCCGAGAGCATGCGCTTGCCGGGCTTGATCGCATTGGCCTCGCCCTGCACCAGCCCGAACATGTTCGGTGCGCCAGGCTTAGCGGCAAAGTCATCCATCTCGTCGTTCAGCAAGAATCCACCGCCGCGCACCCACACCCCTGAGCCGTACGAGTTGTTGAGGGTGGTGGTGGTGGCGACTGCGTTCCCCTTGGCGTCCACGACCGAGTAATGCGTGGTGTTCGTGCCGTCGCCATTGATGTTGAAGGTCGGCGTTTTGCTCGCCTTGGCGCGATTCACCTGCTGCGCCAGCGTCTTCGCGTAATCTTTGCTCGTGAGCTGCTCGAGCGGGACCTTGACGAAGGCGGGATCGCCCAGTTTTTCGTTGCGGTCGGTGAAGCTACGCCGATACGCTTCGGTCAGCAGATGTGTGTACTGCACACTGCCGAACGGTGGAAGCGGCGCGAAGTTCTCCAGAATGTTGAGCGTCTCGGTCATCGTGATGCCGCCCGAGCTTGCCGGGGGCATCGTGAAGAGCGTGTAGCCGCGGTAGGTGCTCTTGATCGGCGTACGCCATTCGGGCTTGTAGCGCCGCAGATCCTCCTTCGTGATGATGCCGCCGCTGCGCTTCATCTCAGCGACGAGGGAATCACCGACCTCGCCGTCGTAGAAGGCCTTCACCCCCTGCGCCGCAATCAGCTTGAGCGAACGCGCCAGGTCCGGCTGCTTGAAGGTCGAGCCAGGCTTCGGGGCCTCACCGCCGGGGTAAAACACGGCTTTCCCCTCAAACTGTCCGAGGAGTGTCTTCGCGCCGGTAAGTCCGCGTGAGAAGGCACTGTCGGCAACAAACCCCTGCTCAGCCAGCCGAATGGCCGGAGCCATGACCTGAGCGAGCGTCATCGAGCCGTACTTGGACAGTGCCTCGTTCATTCCCGCCACGGCCCCCGGCACGCCAACGGCGAGTGGGCCCACCACACTCTTGTTCGTGAGCTTGCCGCTGGCGTCGAGATACATGTCGCGCGTCGCCGCGAGCGGCGCCACCTCGCGATAATCGATAGCCGCCGACCGTCCGTCAGCCATCCGGATATTCATGAAGCCGCCGCCGCCAATGTTCCCCGCCGACGGATACGTGACCGCCATCGCGAACCCGGTCGCGACCGC
>Ga0114969_10000843_pt1 | contig 26357 bp, 23 predicted proteins | sample M_130807_MF_Meta_FD_87316 | JGI IMG/M metagenome (GOLD analysis project Ga0114969, IMG submission 87316) | Freshwater microbial communities from Lake Montjoie, Canada to study carbon cycling - M_130807_MF_MetaG | ecosystem: Environmental > Aquatic > Freshwater > Lake | place: Lake Montjoie...
AGCGAAAGAACCGATGCAGTAATTGAACCTCGCCTGTCAATGCAATGGTGGTGCAACATGACAGACATGGCTAAACCTGCGCTGGAGAAAGTAATGAATGATGAAATAAAATTTCATCCTGCAAAATTCAAGAACACCTATCGTCATTGGATGGAAAACATCAAAGACTGGTGTATCAGTCGTCAGTTGATGTGGGGCCATCGCATTCCGGCATGGTATGATTCGAAAGGAAACTTCGTAGTTGCTGAAAATGAAACTGAAGCAAGAAAAAAATTCAGTGAAAAATTTCCTGACTTCAAAGAACAAAACTCAAACTTCCCGCTTACGCAGGATGAAGATGTATTGGATACATGGTTCAGCAGTTGGTTATGGCCGTTTGAAGTATTTAACTGGAATGCTGACCCCGACAATGCTGAATTAAAATACTACTACCCTACTAAAACTTTAGTGACTGCCCCCGAAATTATTTTCTTCTGGGTGGCACGAATGATTATGGCCGGATTGGAATTCAAAAAAGAAATTCCGTTTTCCGATGTGTATTTCACCGGAATAGTTCGCGATAAACAAGGACGGAAAATGAGTAAGTCATTGGGTAACTCACCCGATTTACTTGACCTCATTGATCAATATGGTGCTGATGCTTGTCGCTTCGGAATTTTAATTTGTTCACCTGCCGGTAACGATTTGTTGTATGATGAAAAATTAGTAGAGCAGGGAAGAAATTTTAATAACAAGATCTGGAATGCATTACGGTTAATAAAAGGGTGGGGAATTGTTGATGAAAAAACTTCTGTTAACGATTATGCAATAAATTGGTTTGAAAATAAATTGATTCAAACAACTGAAGAAATTGAAAACCATTTTAAAGATTTCAATCCAACAGGTGCACTTAAAACTTTATACAATTTAATATGGGACGATTTCTGCGCGTGGTACCTCGAAATGATAAAACTCGAATTCGGTAAACCGATTGACCGAAACACTTATGAAAAAACTATTTTCTTCTTTGAAGAATTAATGAAGTTGTTGCATCCTATACTGCCATTTGTAACCGAAGAAATATATCAGAACTTGAAAGATAGAAAATCGGATGATTCAATTTGCATTGCCTCATTTCCATCAATAAAAAAATTCGACTCTGAAATTATTGAACAGGGAGATCGGGTAAAGGAAATTGTTGCACACATTCGCAATCAACGCAATCAGAATAATATTTCTCCGAAAGAAGCCCTTGAATTATTTGTAAAGGGATCTTCGGCTACTGGTTTTACTGATTCCTCAAAACTTATTATCAAGTTGGCTAACCTGAAATCTTTTGAACACACTTTAAATGAAATTGAAAGTTCAGTTTCATTTTTAGTAAAACAGGATAGATTCTTTTTGATGCTGAATAAAAAAATAGATGTTGATCAGGAAAAATCAAGATTGGAAAAAGACCTTCAACATCAACAAGGATTTTTAAATTCAGTAATGGTAAAACTCAGCAATGCAAAATTTGTTACCAATGCAAAAGCGGAAGTATTGGAAAAAGAAAACCAAAAGAAAGCCGATGCTGAAAGCAAAATAAAATCATTGGAAGAGCAGCTTTCAAAACTTAATTAAAATGAGGCCGATTCTATTATTGTTTTTAATATTCTCATTGGCATTTAAATCAAATGCCCAACAGGTATTAATGCTTCAGAAAAAAAGTGCCCCAAGAAATTTTCTGGTTGTTCCAACACCAAAAGAGATAAAACTAAAATTATTGAATGGAAAGGTATTTAAAGGAACCTTAACAGCTATTGAAAAAAATGAATTTGTTCTTGATGGTAGTGCTTCATTTCCTTTTGATTCGGTTCAGTTCTTTTATTTCTACAACCCAAATACATACAAGTACCTTATTGGTACATACACCGGAATATCCTTTTTCGGAAGCACACTCTTAACTTTAGCCATTGCGAGTAATGATAGAGCCATGCTGGAATTTGGAGAAATTGTTCCTGTTTTGGTTTTTATTGATGTACTGTATTTCACAACCTCTTATCTTACTTTAAACCTGAAAAGAAAAGTTGATTTAAGAAGCTGGAACAAAATTGTGGTTAATTCTCCTGAAGGAAACAACATGCGATTTCATCTGGAATAACTTTTATCCAATGAGTATTATTTTTTTTCAAAAAAAAAAATTAACCTGTTATCAAAAATAATTTTACCTTAACCCTCCTAAATTCTTAATCAAACCAAAAAAACCTAGTATGAATCGTTTAGAAGAAATCAGAACTTTTCTTGCAAATGCAGAAGAAGATTTTCGCAAATTTTATGAAAAACAAAACAATGCTGCTGGTACCAGAGCCCGCAAACACATGCAGGAGTTAAAAAAACTTGCAAACACAATCAGAACTGAAATACAAACAATGAAAGAAGAAATTAAAAAGAAATAACCTCTTTTTAAAAACATTTAAATCCTCTGTGGTTATTTCTACAGGGGATTTTTTTTAGTTGTTTTTTCATTGAAAACATTGTTCTTAATTTGAAACATGAAATACTTCAAACTAGTTTTAATCTTATTACTCTTTCCAATATTTAATTCAACTGCACAACATTTCATCCCGGGTCATTTTTTTTATCCTGCATTTGAAAAAGGAAAATATGGTTATATAAACAGTACAGGTCAATGGGTGATTAAACCGCAGTTTGATTGGTGCGACTATTTCTATGATGGGAAAGCCATAGCAAAAGAAAAAGGAAAATACGGATTCATTGATGTTAATGGTGAATGGATGGCAAAACCAATTTACGATACCGTAAAGCATTTTTCGGAAGGATTTGCCGCAACTGCCACCTTTAACGAAGAAGGAAGACTCAATTGGGATTTTATTGATACAACAGGTAATCATTTAAATGTTAAAGTACCTGCATTGTCATGTGTTTCCAATTTTCATGATGGAAGAGCTATTGGAACAGAAGACGGATTTTTAAGTTTTCATTTCTTCAACACTAAAGGAGAATCAGCTTTTGAAGTTAAAGACTTTTATTTGGATGAAAACAGAATTTCAGATTATTCAGAAGGGTTACTTCATGTTTTTTTTGGTGAATACCGTTCTACTTTTATTGATACTGCAGGAAACAATTGGGGTAAAGGTGATTTTGAAAGCTGCGGGAATTTTAGTGATGGTTTATGTTGGTTCCAGGAATCAACTTTATTTGGCTATTTTAATTCTACAGGTGAAATAATTATACCGGCGGAATATGATAGTACTGGTAATTTTTCAGAAGGAATCGCTTTGGTTAAGGTTAAAATGAAATACGAACCCAATGCCATGAAAATGATTGATGGTTTTGTTCAGTATATTGATAAAGAAGGAAAAAAGATTGTGCCACCGATTTATACAAGTGGTACAGAATTTTCTGATGGATATGCAATGGTTAAATATAATGGCATGTATGGTTTTATTGACAAGGAAGGTAAAGTTGCCATTGATTATCAATATGAATCTGGTTTTAATTTTTTCAGAGGATTAGCCTATGTGAAAAAAGAAAATCACTGGGAATATATTAATACAAAAGGGAAAAGAGTTTTCTGAAAAACAAATTTAGCATTAAATAAAAAAGCCGCATAGATTAATCTATGCGGCTTTTTTATTTAACAAATGTTCTAATTATTTAATCACATTTAATTTATATCCGTCAACAGATTTGTTATCGCAAATCATCTTTACTAAATAGTTTCCGGAAGAAAATTCGTTAAGATTTAAAGTAACAACATGACCACCGGCTTCAATAGCTCCAAGATCAATATTTTTAACTTCTTGTCCTAACATATTTACAATCTGTAATTGCACTTTAGATTGTTGTGCTACTTGCATTGCAACCATTACATTTTCAGTTGCAGGGTTCGGAGCAATTACATCGATGCCTGAAAACTGATATTCACGAGGATTACTTACACCAACTGTTGCTGCGCAATTGCTTACATAAGAATCAAAACCTGTTGCAGTAGGTGGGTAATTGATATCCCAGTATATATTTCCATTGGGGCAAACCAACGAATAAGTTGGCCATCCGGTAAAATTAAAATTTGATTGAAATGTTGTGGTTACACTATTACCGCTTCCTCCACTTCCGCTGGCACATGGGTTTGTCACACCATATTGCGTTTTATAAGCATCAACTTCAGCATCTGAATCTCCATTGTCAATTCCCCAGATTTGAAGACTTCCGGTGCCTGATCCATTGGCTGCATAAAACTGGTCAATAATTGGTGCATACTGAATGCAATAACCGCATGTTGTAAAAAAGAAGTCAAGTAAAACAGTTTTTCCTTGATTTAATGTAGTTGATAAAACCCGATTTACGCCATCGGTTGTTTTGATTGTAAAATCCGGACATTGAGTCTGAGCCGAGGCATTTAAAATCATAAAAGTGCCCGCAAAAACAAGTAGTAGTTTTTTCATGGATAGTTTTTTTTTGAAATAAAAATAATCCAATAAAAATCACAAACAAGAAATGTTTATAATAAGAAGGCTTTTATTCAATTAAATATCTCCTTCCGTTTGAACCCGGAATTTGTAAAACATATATTCCTGAAGGTGTATCTGTATTTATATCGAAATAAATTCCATTTATATCAGAACAGGCAGGTTTAATATCGTTTACAATTTGTCCAAGTGAATTAATAAGTTTTGCATCTGACACTAAACCTTGGTTCCTAGAATTAGAAAAAGAGTTGTTTTCAAAAATCACTCTTTCATAATCATTTTGTAAAAATGAGTGGGTATCAAAAATTTCTGAAGAAGAAAATACTGATCCGGCAATGTCTTCATTATTACAATAAGTGCTAATTGATACTTCATATTCAGTATAAGGTAGCAAATTATCTATTCTTATTGCATTCTTTTCAATGAAATATGAAACCCATTCCATTGTTTTATCCTCCCTGATTCTTATTTGATATTTTTCAGCATTCTGATCATCCCAATTTAATATTAAATAATCTATTCCACTTCGAACCATAGTAATTTCTTCAGGTGCTTTGCAGGAAGAAAATGTTACGAAATTATTTCCTTTTATATAAACGGATATTTCTTTTTTCGACTTATTTGTACATCTGACTTGCCATTCATATTCTGAATTTGAATTGAGATTATTTATTCGCCTGTTTGTACTGGGTGCCAGAACAACAAATTCGTTCCAAACAGAAGAATTCTTTTCTTTAATCCGAACATCGTATGAATAATCACTTATACTTCCAGTCCAGCTTAATTTAACTTGTGATTGGCTTATAACTTCAGCATTAAGGTTAGCAGGCGTGTCAATAGCATTGCAAATGCTAATTTGCAATAGAATTTCGAAAAATGTTATTGTAAAAATATTTTTCATGTGATTTCCATTAAAAGGAAATCTCCATTACTAATTAATTCCAAAAAAGTTCACCTTTTTAAGAGAGATAGCGAAGCTGAGTAATTTGAACTCGATTCACTCATTTTTAATGTAAACATATTTATTGCAGCATCATCAGTTTCAAAGGGAATTGTATTTAGTCCTTCATGAAGTTCAACTTCTTCAAAAAGCAATACATCTTCCAAACCATTTTTTAATTCCATCAAAAGGTTCCAGTGTTTTGACGAAATGATTTCAAGACTCTGCATTCCTTTTTGTGAATTAGGTGCTATATTGATTTTTAATTCCCTGAAATCACTTCTGATTTTTTTATCTGATGCATTCAAAACAATGTAGTCTAAATTGTTTTCCTGATTTGAAATATTTGTATCAGGATTTAATGTAAGCGAAGATGTCACTACGGACTGTGCATTTATCGAAAAACTGATAATGCAAAACGAAAATACAATGTAAAAAAACTTTTTCATGGCTCTCAAATTTTAATAAGTCATTCTGACCTACCGAAATTAGATTACCAAATAATTGTTTGATTCAAAAATCAGATGAAATCAACAAAAAATCTGTTTAACTGCTAATTTATATCGTTGAATGTGCTTAAAAATTTAAGCATCCTAGATTATTTAAATGCGTTTATTCCAGTAACATCCATTCCTGTAATCAATAAATGAATATCATGGGTTCCTTCATAAGTAACAACAGATTCCAGATTCATCATATGCCTCATAATTGAATATTCTCCTGTGATACCCATACCTCCATGAATTTGTCTCGCTTCGCGTGAAATATTTAAGGCAGTTTCAACACTATTTCTTTTCGCCATACTTATTTGAGCAGGAGTTGCACGATTTTCATTTTTCAATAATCCCAATCTCCAAACTAGAAGCTGCCCTTTTGTGATTTCCGTAATCATCTCAGCAAGTTTTTTCTGAGTTAACTGAAATCCACCGATAGGCTTACCAAACTGAATTCTTTGTTTTGAATAACGCAAAGCTGAATCATAGCAATCCATTGCGGCTCCCAAAGCCCCCCACGCAATCCCATATCTTGCACTACTTAAACAACTTAATGGTCCTTTTAATCCTTTAATATTCGGAAGAATATTTTCTTTAGGCACCTTAACATTATCAAATACCAACTCACCAGTTGCAGATGCTCTCAATGACCATTTTCCGTGAGTTTCAGGTGTTGTAAATCCTGCCATTCCACGCTCAACAATCAACCCACGGATATCTCCTTGCTCATCTTTAGCCCAAACAACAGCAATATCAGCGAAAGGCGAATTGCTGATCCACATTTTGGCTCCATTTAAAATTACATGATCACCATGTGATTTAAAATTGGTTATCATACTTGATGGGTCCGAACCGTGATCTGGCTCTGTTAATCCAAAACATCCCATTAACTCGCCTTTCGCCAGTTTTGGTAAGTATTTCTTCTTTTGTTCTTCGTTCCCAAAAGCATATATCGGATACATAACTAATGACCCTTGAACTGAAGCGGTTGAACGAATTCCTGAATCACATCTTTCCAATTCCTGCATTATTATTCCATAAGAAATATAATCCAGACCAGCTCCACCATATTCTACAGGAATTGTAGGTCCGAAAGCACCAATTTCTCCAAGCCCCGGAATCAAATGCTTAGGAAATTCTGCCCTTTGAGCATAATCTTCAATAATTGGTGAACAATTTTCTTTTACCCAAGCTCTTGCAGTATCGCGAATTAATTTATGCTCATCTGTTAAAAATTCATCTAGCAAATAATAATCAGGATGTTGGTATTGATCTTTATACATGTCTTTTTTTTATTGTGCGACAAAAATAGAATTGATTTCAGCATGTGATAATTTTAGTTGGTGAATTATGAAAAAAGTATTTTATGATTATTGAAAAAAATTCAATAATAAATTTTCTATTTGTGTTCACTAAAACGAAAAAATGCAAATAAGTCTTGAAGGGATGAAATTTCATTCGCCAGTAGGGTTTTATGATGAAGAACAAATTATTGGCTCTGATATAATAATAGATCTTGAAGTGGAAATTAACCTTTCGATTCAAACAAATGATCAATTGACCAGAACTATAAATTATGAAACGCTTTATGAAATGTGTAAAAAAACCGCACAAAGACCATTCAGATTAATTGAAACTTATTGTACTGAGATTATCAATTTAATTGTGCTTCAATTGCGTGTAAAAAGAATAAAAATTAAAGTTTCAAAATTAAATCCTGCGCTGGGCGGCTTTGTAGATAAAGCTTCAGTTACTATGGAAAGAATTCTTTAGTTTAATTTTAATTAGTCTTTTGCTTTAGCATTTCAATGTATTCCGGATTTATATTGAATCCATTTCGTTGAGCAATAAAAGCGTCTTTTAAGGCTAGATCAAATTGATTTAAACTAAAATTAATATCTGCCCGAAGGGCGTATAAATTTCCAGCATTCGGAGAAAACTGAATTGCTGAATTAACATCATTAAGTGCTTCCTTAAATTTATTAAGCTTCAAATAGCTTCTGGCTCGATTTCCATAGCAATCATAATATGATGGATTTATAAAAATCGCCTTTGAATAAGCCCATATTGCACTATCAACCTGTCCTTTCATATCCATAAGATTTCCTAGATTACCATAGGCATTTGCATTGTTTGGTTCAGTTTTTAGAACCATTTTAAAATCGTGATAAGCAGAATCGTATTTACCTGCAATGCTCATTGCAATGCCGCGATTCATGTAGGCACCCGGATATTCAGGATTGTATTTTATTGCCTTGTTACAATCATCAATGGCGAGTTGTGTTTTTCCCTGCACTCTGAAAATATCTGAACGGTTGATTAAAGCTTCCGGATATTTTTCCTGCAAACGAATGGCTTCGTTGAACTGAACAAGCGCCTCATCCAGACGATTATTTTTTTGATAGTAGCTACCGAGATTATTGTGCGCGGTCGGAGCGTAATTATATTTTTCAATGGTGTCAACCCAGAGCGATTCACTGTTCTTCCAGATTTGATTCCGGTTGTATGCCTGCACTGATTGCACAATGATTAAAACAAAAACTGTTACACTGCTGATTTGTTTTATGAATGGAGAAGTGGATTTCGCTTTTTGCATTTCATTCCAGCCAAAGGCAATCAGAAAAAATAATCCGAGATAAGCAAGGTAAGTGTAACGGTCAGCCATGATAGCAGAACCGACAGGAAGTATCTGTAACAGTAATGCAATATTGAATAAGAAAACTCCTATACCGAAAATCACCGCACGATTTGTTCGGTATTTATAAATGATGAAGCCGGCAATCATTAAAAGAAAAACAGGCGAGCACCAAATCAACCAACTATATCCAACACCTTTTAGCGGATAAGGGTAAAATGCAGAGAGTGGATAAGCAATAATTGATTTATAGATATAACTGAAAAGAGAAAATGCCGCGAACAACATTTTCTCGGGGAAAGTATAGTAAGGTATATCAGCAATGGATTTACTCAGCGATTGCGCTTTAACTGCCAAAAGCCCGAATGCAACTGACAGCAACAAGAATGGAATTTTTTCAATCAACACCTTCCATTCCCACTTCCTGTTTTTTAAATAATCTATCAGCAATAAAACAATCGGAAGTGTAACAGCTTGCCCCTTTGAAAGCAATGACAACACGAATGCAAGAATGCAAACAGCGTAACTTAAAACTGGTTTGCTTTTCGAGTAGAATAAATAAGCAATCAGACTCACTAAGAAAAAGCACACATACATAACATCCTTCCGCTCCGATATCCACGCGACTGATTCGGTGTGTGCCGGATGAACAGCAAACAATGCGGCAACAATTGCAGCCACCCACGCCGATTCCATCAGCAATAAAATGAAGAAGAAAACGAGTGCAGTATTCAGCAAATGAAATAGCAACGCAGTACGATGATAACCACTTGCATTTTCTCCATACAATTTCCAGTCAATTGCGAGTGACAGCATCGGAAGCGGATGATAATTTCCCATCACTTGTGGTGTGGTGAAGAAATCTGAAAAAGTAGTGGTGCTGATATTCTTCGTTAAGTCGTTATCTAAAACATATCCCCTGTCGTCCCAATTGGTCCAATCATTTTTGAGTGAAGGGTAGTAAACAATAAAAGTGAGCATCAGAATTCCGCACAACAAAAACCATTTCAGGTTTTTGTTCGGAGATTTTACCGAAGATATCTTTTTAGTTGAAGAAGGTTTTAATACTTCTTTGTTCTTCTGCTGTTTCTTCATACGCTAACAGCACGAATATAAATTTCAATTGCGATAATTTTAATACCACAAAAATTATAGAGAGGAAACAGCCACCACATCCTCAATACTCCTTGTTTCGAATTGCAGTTCGCTCAGTTTGCGATACAAGCCATTTTCAATCTGCATTAATTCGTCGTGCGTTCCTGCTTCAGAAATAATTCCTTTGTCGAGCACCAGAATCTTATCTGCATTGCGAATGGTGGAAAGGCGGTGAGCAATGATGAATGAAGTTCGGTTCTTCATCAGTTCTTCAAGCGCTTCCTGCACTAATTTTTCTGATTCTGAATCCAGCGAACTTGTTGCTTCATCTAAAATTAATATTGCTGGGTTTTTTAAAACAGCCCTTGCGATTGCAATTCTTTGTCTTTGTCCGCCGGAAAGTTTTATGCCCCGTTCACCAACAATGGTTTCGTATTTCTCGGGGAAAGATTCGATAAACGAATTCGCATTTGCTTTTAGTGCAGCAGCAATTATATCTTCGGTTGTTGCATCGGGCTTTCCGTAAGCTATGTTTTCATGAATGGTCCCGCCAAACAGAATAACATCCTGCGGAACATACGCCATTTGCTTACGCAACTGTGTTAACTGAAAAGCAGCAGCCGGTTTTCTATCAAAAGAAATTTGTCCTGATGATGGCTGGTAAAACTGTAACAGTAATCCTGCTATAGTTGATTTGCCTGCACCACTAGGTCCCACAATCGCAATCTTCTGTCCTTGCTTAATGGTGAACGAAATATCTTTTAATACTTCAATTTCTTTTCGCGATGGATAGCTGAACGCAAGATGACTGAACTCCACTTCACCAATGATTTTATTTTCCGGTGTAACAGTTGTATTTTTTGTATCAATCGGTTCAGGCACTTCGCGTATTAACTCGCGCACACGCTGAGTAGCACCAATTGTTTTTTGCAACTGACTATAAACTTCCGCAAAGCCAGCCATGGAGCCACCAACGAAAGTGGTGTAAATAATAAACGAAGTGAGTTGCCCGACTGTGAGTTCATGACTCTGAATCAACACAGAGCCATACCACATCACAAGCACAATTGCACCGAACATAGAGAAGATTAAAAACGATGCAAATGCTCCTCTGTACTTAGCACTCTTCAATGCCAGTGAAACCACTTTATCCAGCGTAGTTCTGTAACGGTTGGTCTCGTAGCCTTCATTAGTAAATGCTTTCACATTTGTAATTCCCTGCAGTGTTTCTTCCACAATTGTTCCTGATTCTGCTAACTGGTCTTGCGCCTTCTTCGATAATTTCCTAATCACTTTACCAAACAAAACTGCGGCAACAATCACCACAGGGAAAACAGAAAGCATCACTAAAGCCAGCTTGGTTGAAATATTAAAGATGAGTGTCATGCCTATCAGCAACACAATTATTTGGCGGAGAAACTCTGCAAGCGTATTTGTAATTGTATCCTGAATCTGTGAAAGGTCTGACGACAAGCGACTGGCTAATTCACCTACTCTTCGATTAGAAAAGAAGCTCATTGGCAAGGAAATGATGCGACCATAAGTTTCTCGCCGCATATCTGCCAATGTCCGCTCACCAGTAACAGCAAATAAATAAATCCGGCAGAAATAAAATACCAGTTGAAACGCTAAAACTCCCATAAGAAAGAGAGCAAGGTCGTTGATATTGGAAAATATTCCTGTTCCCTTTCCTTCCAGCAACGCTGTATCAATCAGTTTTCCCGTTGCATAAGGGAAGGACATGGTTGCCAGATTACTTAGAAAAAGAAAAATTAATCCGCCAATGAAGTAGCCACGGTATGGCTTTGCAAACCGAAGCAGGTCCATTGCTTCCTTCAGATTGCTGCGATTGATTTTTGCTTTAGGTAATTCTTCTTCTGGTTTGCCGTTGCTGTTGAAATTAGGTCGTGCCAAAACAATTAATAATTAGAAGTAAAAAAAATGAGTTTGCGAAGATAGTCTGAACAAAGCAGACGACAGGAGCAGTTCAATATTTTCAACTCAAAAAAGAATTTTTTTTGTGGATTGAATACTATCTGTTTGCAACACTTTTTCTTTATGCTGTGTATTTAATTGTCTGATAACTATTAGTGTCAAATATATTTTAGCCAAATTCTAAAAAATACTGAATGAAATTTCCTGAACTGAAATATTCCCGCCCCGACTTTGAACAATTCAAGCAAGCATTCACGCAGAGTGTAACACAGTTTAAAACTGAAACAAACATTGCTGAACTGCAAAAACTGTTTGAGACAGTCTATATCATGCGCCGAACATTTGAAACGGCCATGACCCTGGTTTCTATCCGCAACAGTGTGAACACCGCCGATGAGTTTTATGAAAAAGAACAAGAGTACATGGATGACATTGAACCCATGTACCGCGACCTTGTGATGCAGTTTTATAAAGCGCTGATAGAATCACCAAAGCGCAACGAGTTGGAAAAGATTTACGGTGCACAACTGTTAATGCTTGCTGAGTTAAGTGTTAAAACTTTTTCGCACGCCATTATTGAGGACCTGCAAAAAGAAAATCAACTCTCAACTGAATATACCAAGTTGCTTGCATCAGCTAAGATTGAATTTCAGGGGAGTACTTACAACCTCAGCGGTCTTGTTCCGTTTAAGCAATCAGAAGACCGGAATGTGCGCAAAGAAGCGCACGCAAAATCAGATAACTGGTTTGCCGAAAATCATCAACGCCTCGATGAAATATTTGATGAGTTGGTAAAGCTCCGTCATGGCATGGCGCTAAAACTCGGCTACAAAAATTTTGTTGAACTCGGTTATGCAAGAATGCAGCGCATTGATTACAATCAGCAAATGGTTTCTGTCTTCAGAGAAAGTGTGCACAAATATTTAGTGCCTCTCGCTACCGAACTCAAGCACCGTCAGAGCAAGCGCCTTGAACTAACTGCTTTAAAATATTATGATGAAGGCATTGACTTTAAAACCGGAAATGCAAAACCACACGGCGATCCCGATTGGATTGTGAATCATGCAGCAACTATGTATGATGAATTGTCGAAAGAGACCGGCGAATTTTTTCACTTCATGCTCGACTCGCAGTTAATGGATTTAGTGAACAAGCCGAACAAAGCGGGTGGAGGATACTGCACTTATCTGTCGTCCTATAAAGCGCCGTACATCTTCAGTAATTTCAATGGCACCTCGCACGACATTGATGTGCTCACGCACGAAGCAGGTCATGCGTTTCAGGCATACCGCAGCCGCAATCTGTCAGTGGACGAATATCTTTCTCCGACACTCGAAGCATGTGAGATTCACAGCATGAGCATGGAATTCATGACCTGGCCGTGGATGAATAAATATTTTGAAGAGCAAACTGATAAGTACAAGTATGCGCATCTCACACATGCTCTCATGTTCATTCCGTATGGTGTTGCGGTGGATGAGTTCCAGCATTTTATTTATGAAAATCCTACTGTTACCCCAGTTGAACGCAACAAAGCATGGAGAAACATTGAGAAGAAATATTTACCGCTGCGCGATTACGATGGCAATAATTATTTAGAAGACGGAGGTTTCTGGCAGCGGCAAATGCACATTTACCGTTCGCCATTCTATTACATTGATTACACGCTTGCGCAGATATGTGCTTTCCAGTTCTGGAAAAAATCAAGAGAGAATCAAGCGAATGCCATGAAGGATTACATTACACTCTGCGATGCAGGAGGAAGTATGTCGTTTTTAAAATTAGTTGAGCTCGCAAAAATCAAATCACCATTTGAAGAATCAACGATGCAAGGGGTAATTACAGAAGCAGGAAATTGGTTGGCAACTGTTGACGATTTGAAATTGTAATTTAAAAATATGAAAATGCTGTTTAGGTTTGTGTTAAATCAAATTATTTTATGGCTAATCAACTACTAAAAGGAAAAAAAGGATTGATTTTCGGAGCACTGGACGAAAGTTCTATTGCATGGAAAGTAGCGGAAGCTGCTGTGGCTGAAGGCGCATGCATTACACTTACCAATGCACCTATTGCTATGCGTATGGGAAAAATAAATGAACTTGCTGCAAAGTGTAATGCCGAAGTTGTTCCGGCTGATGCAACTTCTATTGATGATATTAATAATTTGCTGAAGCGCTGCATGGAAATTCACAATGGACCAATTGATTTTATTCTGCATTCTATTGGTATGAGTCCGAATGTGCGCAAGAAAAAAACCTACACTGATTTGAGTTATGAATTTTATCAGAAGACATTAGATATCTCCGCCGTCTCGCTTCATAAAGTATTGCAATGCGCTTACCAGATGAATGCATTAAATGAATGGGGTTCAGTGGTTGGTCTTACTTATATTGCTGCACAGCGCACCTTCCCAAGCTATGGTGATATGGCTGATGCGAAAGCAACACTTGAAAGTATTGCCCGCAGTTTTGGCTACCACTATGGTGTAAAAAATAAAGTTCGTGTCAACACCATTTCTCAATCTCCAACCTGGACTACCGCTGGCAGTGGAGTTGAAGGATTTGATATATTCTTTAACTACGCAAATGATATTTCTCCTCTTGGAAATGCAAGCGCAGAGGATTGTGCAAAATATTGCCTCATGTTGTTCAGTGATTTTTCAAGAATGGTAACCATGCAGAACCTTTTTCACGATGGTGGGTTTTCCAATACAGGTGTAAGCGAAAAGGTAATGGAAATGTTTGTGAAGAAATAAATTTACTACGGAACAACAATAGTTTTATAACTCGGCGAGTAGCCGCCCCAAATGCCAAGGCCGCCAACAATGTTTGATTTTATTTCGAGCGGCGATGAAAATGGATTTCCCTGACTGCCTAAACTGAATTCGAGTGTGCGCCAGAAATCGAAATGCGCTTTATCAATGTTACACCACTTTAATGTTATTGTATCACCTTTATTGTATAAACCATACGAATCAAAATCAATGGAGTCGTTTCTGTTGTATCCTCTGTCGAGCGGGAATTTAAATGTGGTTCCGTTAATCAATGCATCATCAAACACTGAATTGAGTCCGGGCTTAAAAATTTCAGTATCAACTTTTGTAAAATATCGAACATACTGACCAAGTTGCGGAGGGTCGGTTAACTGACAATACATTCTTACTTTATCAGGGAAATTCGGTTTTTCATTGAAGACAACCCAAATGCTATCAAGTGGAATGGAAGGAAGAATAGATGTAACCGCATCAACTGTTTTTCCTTCTGCTTCAATATGAAGCGAATAAGTTTTTCCTTCCTGCCCAATCATGTTCAAACTGAAGTAAGCTGAAATCTGAACTCCGGCGGTATCCAATGTTATTTCCTGAAGTGTAACTGTATCAGTTCCGTCAGAAACCTTCACGACTGCATCATGTACGAAATATTTATTGATGTCGTTAAGATTGAAAGTTGAATAGTAGGCTGAGTTTTTTGTGAGAATGACATAAGGAAAACTTCCTGTTTCAATAAAACCTTCCACTACCAATTTATCTGGTGGCGCCGGAACATTAATTGAAATATCCTTTTCGCAAGAAGAGTATAAAATTGAAAAAGCAATTAAAATTGCAAACGATTGTATGATTGATATATATGTTTTCATTGCTTTTAAAATTTAAAATTCCAGGTAACAGAAGGAATGACAGGGAATAAACTCACTTGTCTGGCCTGAATGGTTATTGTTGGATCAACTAAAAACTGCCCCTCGTACTTGTCATAAATAAAATATGGATTCTTACGGTTGTATAAATTATAGATACTGAAGTTCCATCCATCCTGAATGAATTTTCTTTTCCGTCCTTCAAATGTCAATGAAATATCAGCTCGGTGGTAAGCCTTCATTCTGAATCCATTAATGGTTCCGTATTCAGTCACCACATTTCCTTCAATAAAATATTTCCCTTGAGGGGGCGTGAACGCAATTCCTGTTTGATAAACAAATGTTCCAGCTAAAGTCCACCGATCATTTAATTTATAAGAAGCCACAACGGATAAAACATTTCTTCTATCGTAGCGGTATGGAAATGAAATTCCATCATTTAAATCAGGGAAGTGACGATTGGTGTAAGCTAGTGTGTACGAAATCCAACCGGTAAATCTTCCACGCGCTTTGTTGATGTAAAATTCAATTCCTTTAGAATCACCGGTTCCGAAAACAAAACTTTCTTCCAGATCTTCATTGGGAGTTGGGGTATAACCTTCCTTGAATTCAATCTGATTTTTTAAAGTCTTGTAATAAACTTCAACAGAAGTTTCCAGTTTATCATCAAAGAAATTCCGGAAATAACCAATCGAATACTGATTTCCCATTTGTGGTTTCACCGCCAAAGAACTTGGTACCCATATATCAGTAGGCAATGTAGTTCCATTGTTGCTGACCAAGTGAATGTATTGCTTGCTGAAATTGTAGCTCGCTTTGATTGATGAATGTTTATCGACGCTGACTTTTAAAATCAATCGCGGCTCAAAACCATAATATGTTTTGATGTGCTGACCTGCTGCATAAACAATGCTGTCACCAGGTAAACCTGTAAATCCGTACAATATTTTTTTATACGGACCTACCTGCTCAAACATCGAAACCCGAACTCCTGCATTCACTTCAATTTTGTCGCTGATAGTATACTTATCTTGTAAAAATAATCCGCTCTCGTGGCCATACTTTCTTTCAATGCGTGCCGGATTAAATTCCACATCGCCGCTCTTGGCTGTTACACTGCTCGGCAGAAAAATATGGTAAGTATAATTGACACCGAATTTTATTTCATGTCGGATGTGGGGATAGTATGTGAAGTCAATCTTGGCATTTCTGTCTTTTATTCCACTGTACAAACGAATATCAAAATCGCTTTGCGAAGCATCTAATTCAAAATGATAATCGTTGTAAATGGCATCCACATTCATAAATAATTTGCTGTTAAATAAATGATTCCAGCGAACAGTACCGGTTGCATTTCCCCATGGTATGGTCATGTTGATGTCTGCATTTTTAAAACTGAAAACATCACGACCAAAATATCCACTCAGGAAAACACGGTCTTTATCAGAAAAAGTATAGTTCGCCTTTGCATTCAGGTCGTAGAAATAATATCCGCTGCCAGAAAATTTTGATTTCTCAATAAAAGGTTTGAGCAAAACATCAATATAAGTTCTTCTTCCTGAAATCATGAACGAAGATTTATTTTTTTTGATCGGACCTTCTAAAGTCAGTCGTGAAGCAATCACACCAATTCCACCAGAAGCATGAAAGGTTTGGTTGTTTCCTTCCTTCATGTTTACATCGAGCACCGAAGAAATTCGTCCGCCATATTCTGCCGGCATTCCACCTTTGTATAAAGTGGTATTTAAAATTGCATCGGCGTTGAATACCGAGAAGAAACCAAACAGGTGCCCTGTGTTATAAACCACAGCTTCATCCAGCAAAACTAAATTCTGATCAGGTCCACCACCTCGAACATAAAATCCGCTCGTGCCTTCGGTTCCGCCCTGTACTCCCGGTAGCAACTGAATGGTTTTCATAATATCCACTTCACCAAAAATTGCAGGAAGCGATTTTATCTTATCCATTTGTAATTCATACTTTCCTACATCGGAGCTCTGCACATTCGCATCTTTCTTTTCTGTCTCAACAATAATTTCCTTTAAAGTATTTGACGAAGAAGGAAGGTTAACATTTATGCGCATATCTGCATTCAGTGTAACAGTTTTCGAAATTGTTTTAAATCCGACATACGAATAAATGAGTTCGTAATTTCCGGCAGGCAGAGAAATTGAATAAAATCCATATTCATTGGTATAGGCACCTTGTGAGTTGGTTTTTACAAAAACAGAAGCAGCAATTAAACTTTCACCTGAAACAGAATCTTTTACATAACCACTCAAGGTGAATTTGTTTTGAGCGAAAGGTGAATTGATAATTGTGTATTGACAATTTATAATTAAGAATAGCAACAGAATTTTTTTCATAAGCGCCGCAAATGTATGCGATGAAGATTAACCGCATTTAAAGAACCGATAAAAATTATGTAGAAGTAATTACCTTGATTTTGACTTAAACTTAATTAACTCGTAAAGTTTAATTTACATAAATCCTGATTTTTGGAAACTTACCTCCTGTTTTGAAAATAATATTTGATTATGTTCGTTGAATAATAAAGAACAAAAAATTAAAATACTAACAAATGAAAAAGCTGATTATTCTTTTCTCAATTCTATCTTTTCAAACCCATGCACAGGATGTAATAACTCCTGATACTATCAAGCAAATATCAATTGGTTTCAATTTGTTAAAATTAGCCGGAAATAATAGTTCATCTGTTCAGCAAGTAGGGTTTATAAGAAACCGTGTTCGAAATCATGCCTTTAGATTTTCTTTTTCAAGTAGCGCTTTTTATTCCGGAAATAATGCTTTACAAATAAATACCCCACAAAAAATATCAATAAACGATTCATTAATTTCATTAACGAGCGAGTACATTTCGCAAACAAGCAGCGGAATTAGTTTAAGTTATGAAAAATTTCAATTAAGCAGCCCTGATAAAAGCATAGAACTCTTTTCAGGTTTAGGAATAAGTGGAGGTGCAACACATCATGATCAAGGAAGCAATACATTAGTTTACTTAAAAGACACTCTTGGAAATTTCAATTTCAGTGATTCCCTCAGTTATTTTTCACCAGATTTTTTATTGAAAAACAGTTACAAGCAATATACGGTTGGATTGCTTCCATATGCAGGTGTCCTATTTATGCCGAATAAGGTTTTAAGTATTGATTTACAAGTAAGTTTCCCTTTATCATATACCTGGAAAATTCCCGCAAGCTCTGATATTAAGAGATCTTTCGGTTTTAATACTGAGATGCTTTATAGCATTAACATGATTTTGAATTTTAACTTCAAGGAAAATTCAGACCCAATAGAATAGAAATATGAATTCATTAATTGTCAAAAAAAAATCCGCTTTATAAGAAAGCGGATTTTTTGAATGATATCTAATTAAATTTTAGCAGAATTCTTCGTATACTTTTTTCAAATGAGTTGAAATAATTTCCGCTGTTCTTCCTTCAATGTGATGGCGCTCAATCATATGAACCAATTTTCCATCTTTAAACAAAGCAATTGCAGGAGATGAAGGTGGGTATGGCATTAAATGTTTACGCGCAACATCAACGGCTTCCTTATCAACTCCGGCAAAAACAGTTACTAGTTTTTCTGGTTTTTTTTCTCCTTTTAAAGAAGATAAGACTCCTGGGCGAGCACTTCCTGCCGCACAACCGCAAACTGAGTTCACAACCAGTAACATTGAACCCTTTGCATCTAAAATTGCTGATTCAGCCGCCTCAGCAGTCTTTAACTCTTCGAATCCGCTTGCAGTTAATTCTCTGCTCATTGGTGCTGTTAATTCTTGTGGATACATTTTTTATTTTTATTTGAAGTTTTGATTTGAAATTAATGCAAAAGTAAAACCTTATGGCAGTTCTAATGTTATTGAATTACATAAAGTTCCAAAATCACTTTATAATACATACTAATTAAGCATAATAACTTGATACTTAAACACTATTATTTACATTTGTGCCTCCTTAATTTAAATACTAAAAATTTAAACATAAAATCATGATGACTAAGAGTGTAATTGACATTAAAATGCCTTACAAAGTAGCTGATATTTCTCTGGCTGATTGGGGTCGAAAAGAAATTAAACTGGCTGAAGCAGAAATGCCCGGATTAATGGCTATTCGTGAAGAATATAAAGGCAAAAAACCTTTAAAAGGAGCTAGAATTGCAGGTTGTCTTCATATGACAATACAAACAGCTGTTTTGATTGAAACATTGGTTGATTTAGGTGCTGAGGTTCGTTGGTCAAGTTGTAATATTTTCTCAACTCAAGATCATGCTGCTGCAGCTATTGCAGCCGCAGGAGTTCCTGTTTTTGCATGGAAAGGCCAAAATGAAGCTGATTTCAACTGGTGTATTGAACAAACACTATTCTTCGGAAGCTTTGACAAGCCATTAAATATGATTTTAGACGATGGTGGTGATTTGACAAACATGGTATTTGATGTTTACACTGAGCTTATTAATGGTATTAAAGGACTAAGTGAAGAAACAACAACCGGAGTTCATCGTCTGTATGAAAGAATGAAAAACGGAACACTTCATATGCCAGCAATTAATGTGAATGATAGTGTGACAAAATCAAAATTTGATAATAAATACGGTTGTCGCGAAAGTTTAGTTGATGCAATTCGCCGAGCTACAGATGTAATGATGGCTGGCAAAGTTGCTGTTGTTGCAGGTTATGGCGATGTTGGAAAAGGATCGGCAGAGTCTCTTAGCGGATCAGGTGCTCGCGTAATTGTAACAGAAATTGACCCGATCTGTGCATTGCAAGCCGCAATGGACGGATATGAAGTAAAAAAGATGGTTGACGCTGTTAAGGAAGCTGATATAGTTGTAACTGCAACAGGTTGTATGGGAGTTATAAATGAAATACACTTCCGTTCAATGAAAGATAAAGCTATCGTTTGTAACATTGGCCACTTTGATATTGAAATTGATATGGCTTGGTTGAACGAAAATTTCGGCAATACAAAAGATACCATTAAACCACAGGTTGACAAGTATTCAATTAATGGCAAAGATGTTATTATTCTTGCTGAAGGCCGATTGGTGAATCTTGGTTGTGCAATGGGGCATCCATCATTTGTAATGAGTAATTCATTTACAAATCAGGTGCTAGCTCAATTGGAACTTTGGAACAACACTTCTAATTACGAAAACAAAGTATATACTTTGCCTAAACATTTAGATGAAAAAGTTGCACAGTTGCACTTAGCAAAAATTGGTGTAGAATTAGATGTATTATCTAATAATCAGTCAGAATATTTAGGCATCCCAAAAGAAGGTCCTTTTAAACCTGAGTATTACAGATATTAGAAAATTAACTTTGTTAATAAAAAAAGTCATCGTTTTTTTAACTCGATGGCTTTTTTTATTTCATTCTTCCAATAATCATATAATGATTAAAGAAAAATTCCTGTTTTAATAATACTTCATTCACAATTTCAATACCTCTATTTATTAAATGAGATTTATATTCTTCTAAATCAAATTGATAAGGATGAAGGATATCTCCTGGAATTATTCTGAACAAACGCTTGAATATTGAGTAGTTATGTGCATCAATTGTTATAATAAAACTTCCACCCTGCTTTAAAGATTCTGCCAAATTGTTCATTGAAATTTCGTAGTCCTGTACATGATTTATTGCGTTCATACAAAAAATAAAATCAAAACATTTTTCTCTTTTAAAATTCTCAATAGGAGTACGAATGAATTCAACGCTTTTGTAATTCAGTCTTTTGAAATGTTGTAATTGTATTTCATAATCATTTAGCAAAGGGTCAATAGCAGTAGTCTGTTGTTTTTCAAAAATCATAAAAATTCCTGCAGGCCCGCAACCTGCATCTAAAACCTTACAATTATCCGGAACTGAAATTCTTCCTTTTTCCAATAATTCAAGCCAATATTTTTTCTTCCAGATTAGGTAGTCTTCAACTGTTTTATTTCGGAGGTAATTTTTCCACCAACGCTTTTCAAAATATTGAGCTAGTTTCCAACGCAGATTTGTTTTCATGATTTTTAACTTATATCTAAAACCAATTTTTATTTTATAAATAAGAAATAATTGAAAGGTTGTGAGTTTTTAAATGATTGAATTAGGTTTGCAAAAGTATATGAAACAAGATTTTAGAGCAGGCGAGAAAGTAACACTCATTCACATGAATGAAACTGCAATAGTTACACGAGTTGCAAACGGAATGATTTATGTAAATCTCGATGGGGATGAAATACCCGTTTATCCGGAGGATATTACACTAATTGCCAATGGTTCCAGACCAGTTGAACGCAGGGAATTTCGCCCCCGAGAAGAGCAACGACCAAAAGAAAAAGTTCCGATTAGTCTATTGGTTTTAAAAGAAAAAGGGTTGCTTTTGATCATGGAACCTTTTATTGATCAGGAAAATAAGCCCGCCCTTCAGGTTTATATTCAAAATGGTTTTCAGTTTGCGGTACATTACAATATCATACTCGATTTTTCTGATGGTATAAATTTTTCTCATAGCGGACTATTAGCTCCAAAAACAAAAAAACAACTTTTTCAATTTCTGGAAGACAAACTGAACGACAAGCCAAATATTTATCTAAGTGCCTGGCAACAAAAAGGCGATGAGAATGAAATTGAATTGCGTATAAGACCAAATGCTCACTTTAAAAAGAAAAGGAAATTTGAAACTTTTCCCGATGAAGTTTATGTGTATGAAATATTCAATGAGTGGCCTGGAAGAAAATCTGAAATAGAACGACATCATATTTCAAAAGAAGAACTTGAGGCTTTAATGAAAGCCAATAAAGTTTTAAACTATGACAATGCTGATTTAAAAACCGGAGGAATTGAAGAAATTGATTTACACGCATCTTCATTAGGTATCAACGAAAAGACTTTAGCTTCAGGTGAAATACTTGAAAAACAATTAAGTGCTTTTAAAAGAGTATTGGAGCGTGCTATACAAAATAAGCGTGAACGATTAGTTGTAATTCATGGCTATGGAAAAGGGAAATTGAAAAATGAAGTTTGCAATATTCTTGATTCAGATTATTCATTCCTTCCATATAGAAACGAATATCACCATCGCTATGGGCATGGTGCCACATTCATTGATCTTTGAAATAACTGCTGCAGGGAAGATTGTCGCCTTAATTAATTTTTGGGAGGAAAGTCCGGACAGCATAGCGCACCGCACCACCTAACGGGTGGAACTTCATTAAGTAATTAATGAAGGATAGCAAGTACCACAGAAAATAACTACCCACTGAAGTTTTTACTTTGGTAGGAAAAGATGAAAACGGGAGGTAAAAGCTCACGGTGATTGGTTGCAAAATCTTTCACGGGTAAACCTTGCGGGCTGAAAGGCCAAATAAATTCTGTTCAAGAGTTGCTCGCTCTTTCTTCAACGAAAGTTGAAAGCAGAACGGGTTGGCTGCTCGATTCCGGTTGCGAAACCGAAACCAGATAAATGACAATGCTTCTGATGCAAATCAGAATACAGAATCCGGCTTATGCACCTGCAGCAGTTATTTTTATTTAATAATTGTTTTACCTATAATAAAATTGTAATTGTTTTATTTTGAATCTTCTAATTAAGAAAACTACCTTCATTAAAATTAAAAAAAATGAAATTTAAATTTTTGATTGTTTCTACCATAATTACAATTTCTTTTTTTTCATGCAAACAAAATAAATGGCCCTGCCTTCATGCAAAAGGGAATGTTATAACTAACATTATCGATAATTCAGGGTTTAAAAAACTAAACTTTGAAACCGAAGGAACGGTGTATTTAAAGTATGATTCTGTTTATTCTATTACGATTACTGCTTCTGAAAACATAATTGATAAAATTGTTTTTGAAACCAGTGGAGATGCATTAAACATTTATTCCAAGAGATGTTTAGGCGACCAATCTGATGTAGTAATCAATATATCTTCTCCTGAAATAAATTCAATTTCAACTTCAGGTTCCGGAGTATTTAATACACTTGATTCAATTTATTCAGATGATATGAGTTTTCAGGTAAGTGGAAGTGGTTCTATTAATGCAAGTGCTGTTGCCAATAATACTACCGCAAAAATTAGCGGTAGCGGTTCAATAACTCTTAATGGTATCAGTAATAATCTGGATGTAGATATTTCAGGTTCAGGTGATGTACATGCATTTCATTTTTTTACAAAAACCTGCACAGTTGATATAAGTGGATCAGGTAATGCTGAGGTAAATGCTATCGAAACTCTTGGAATAAATATTAGCGGAAGTGGAAATGTCTATTATCAGGGTTCACCAAAGCTTACTATTAATGTCTCAGGATCTGGTAGTATAGTTGATAGCAATTGAGTTAAGGTTTTATTTTATTTCCAAACCATCTGCCTTTATTGCAACCTTAATTAAAGGTGAATCTATTAACATAATTTCGTCATTCGGTCTTCCTTTATCCCGTTGCATTTGTTTTAATTCAGCAACTGTTGTTGTATCTAAATATGAATACCCATGAATAAAAACTGTTTTTCCTTCAATGTCCCGAGGTACAGAAAACTTTTTATCCCAATCAACAAATACTTGTTCTCCATTACCGGCTTCCAGTTTTAGCCAGCAACCTTCTCCCTGACAAACAGCACTAATATTGCCTTTCACAACAACATCTTCACTTGGAGAATTTGAAATTAATTCAGATACAGAAATCGCATTTGTCGAATCAACTGTTACCCCGAATTGATATTGTTTTTTGAATTCACAGGAATAAAACATTCCTGAAATTAATAATGCAAGAAGCATTTGTTTCATACTTATAATTTTTGTCAAATGAAATCATATTTAAGCTTTCAAAAAAATCATAAAATAGACAGAATGTTGTTAGGTTAACTTAAATCTCAATTTCTATTTTAGCGCCCCGATAAAAAACAGTTTAGAATGGGAAGAATATTTCAAACAAGAAAGGCAACCATTTTCGCCCGCAACGACCGAGTTTCAAAAGCATTTACCAAAATAGGGAAAGAAATAGCCATTGCCGTGAAAGCAGGTGGTGGAAATCCTGATACTAACTCCCGCCTTAGAACTGCCATGCAGAACGGCAAGGGTGTAGGTATGCCGAAAGATAAAGTGGAAGCAGCCATCAAGCGCGCTCTCAATAAGGATGAAAAAAATCTGGAGGAACAGGTGTATGAAGGTTATGCTCCGAATGGAGTTGCGTTGATGATTGAATGTGCAACTGATAATCCAACCCGCACCATTTCAAACCTGCGTGTGATTATGAGTAAGGGCGGCGGCACCATTGGTTCGCAAGGTTCAGTTGCTTTCACATTCGACCGCATGGGTGTTTTTAAAGTTGACAAAACAAAAGTGAATCTTGATGATATTGAATTAGACCTTATTGATTTCGGAGCCGAAGAAATTGATTCAGATGATGAAGATATAATCATCTACACTCCTTACACCGAGTTTGGTAAAATGCAAAAAGGTTTGGAGTCGAAAAATATTGAAGCCAAGAGTTCCGAGTTGCAACAGATTCCGAATAATTACAAAGAAGCTTTAAGTGAAGAGCAGGCGAACCAAGTGTTACAGTTGGTCGCTAAGTTAGAAGACGACGATGATGTGCAACAGGTGTTTCATAATTTGAAATAATCTATTGCAACTCTTTTAGCTTATCAATTGCCTGTTGCTTGTAAGACGATTCTATTTTAGATAAATCGGTTAGTACAGTTTTCGCTTTATCTTTTTTGTTGAGGTCAATTAATAATAATGCTTTTTCCCACATTGCTTGTGGTTTAAAATTATTGTTGAGCTTTATCAATTCATCTAATTTCTCAATTGCTTTCTCCTTCTCTCCTGCTGAGCGATACTGCATTGCCTGATTAAATAATTCAGAAGGAATATCTGCATCAACAGAATCCATCAATCCCTGATCTTCTGATTTAGTATAAACTTCCGATAAACTTTTGTCTTTTCCGTTCTTGTTTTTTTTACCTGAAGAAATTATTTGTACTTCATCTAATTGCATTTGCGGGGAATAACTAGGTGAGGCTGAATATGAATTGTTGGGCGAGGTTAATTGTTGTGAAGATCCGCTAACTGTAAAATCAATATTGTCTTTTTCCAAATCTAAAGTGGTGGTGGTTACACTTTTTGTATCATATGTTTCTTCATTCGAATTTTCAATGCTTTCAACTTCAACAGTGGGCGGAGCATCATCCATAACAGCATCACCGGAAATTGTTGTTGGCTCCTTTTTCTTTAAATCCTTCATAGAAATTGTTCCTTCATAATTTCCGTTCAAAATTGGTTGTTCCACCGTTTTCTCACCTTCCTGAAGGTCCTCAACAGGAGGTGTAAATTTTATAGAGCCTGTTGTTTGTGTATCTTGTTGAGTAACACTATTAGTTTCTGTCTTTTTATTTTCTTCATTCTTGCCTGAAATATTCTGAGCTACTTCCAAATGCTTCTGATTCATAAATTCATTCAGGTAAAATGCTCCAATAATAACAATCATTAATACTGCTGCAATTGCAATGGATCTGCGCACTAAAACAATTATTAAAGGAGTGTCTTTTAATTTTCTGCCAATGTGGTTATCAATTTTAACCAGTGATTCATTGGTTTCTGCTTCAGTTAACAATTTCAATCCATCAATAGCATCAGAACACAATTCGCAATCGGCCAGATGCAATTCAACCCGGCGCAAACGACTGCCAGCCAGCCTGTCGGCCAAGTAATCCTGCATTTCATTGCGGTTCAGGCAGGTTTGCTCCTGCATCATATTTTTTAACTCCTCACTCATCGTTTTGGCTCAACATAATTTTCAAATTCCGCTTTCCGTTTTGAATAAAACTTTTTACCTCTAACATCGAATATCCCGTTTGATCAACTATTTCCTGATACGATTTTTCCTCCAGGTAAAACAACTCCACACAAATTTTTTGACCTTCTTTCAATTGCATCAGTGCACTATTCATCTCTTCCAGTTTTGCGTTTTTCCAGTTTTCACTATCAAGAGGCGAAGATTGTTCGTTTTCCATAATCACAGGAAAATCTTTATTCATTTCCTTCTGATTTCTGAATTGAGATTGCTGTTTTCTTAATATATAAAGGCAGTGATTCTTAGAAACAGTATGAATCCAGAATTTGAATTCATTTACTTCGTATTGCAAAAGAGTGGTCAG
>Ga0114969_10000844_pt1 | contig 26349 bp, 24 predicted proteins | sample M_130807_MF_Meta_FD_87316 | JGI IMG/M metagenome (GOLD analysis project Ga0114969, IMG submission 87316) | Freshwater microbial communities from Lake Montjoie, Canada to study carbon cycling - M_130807_MF_MetaG | ecosystem: Environmental > Aquatic > Freshwater > Lake | place: Lake Montjoie...
TATGACCAAGGAAGAATTAAAATCAACACTCGCAACTTTATTTCCGGAAGCAACTTTTGAAGAAAATGCTTTTGTGAATCTGAATATTTCTTCAGCCGAAATTTTAAAATTTTGCTCTGAACTGAAAGAAAATCCAATGTTCGATTTCGATTCATTAGTGTGTTTGAGTTGTGTGGATTGGAAAACTCATTTCAATATTGTATATCATTTACGCTCCCGTTCATTCAAACATGAATTAGTTGTAAAAGCAAAAATTGACAATCATGAAAATGCAGAAATAGAAACGGTGCGAAATTTATGGATGACTGCTCACTGGCACGAACGCGAAGCCTATGATTTTTTCGGAGTGAAATTTTTGCACCATCCTGATTTGCGTAGATTATTTAATCCCGATGACTGGGATGGATTCCCCTTGAGAAAAGATTATATGGATGAAGTTAATATTGTAGAACTGTAAGCCATGATAGATGTTTTAGAAACAAAGGATACCGGCGAATTTATTATCAATGTTGGACCGCAACATCCGAGCACGCATGGTGTACTGCACCTCATTATTACGCTCGATGGCGAAATGATTAAGGATGTTGACCCGCAACTCGGATACATACATCGCTCAATAGAAAAGATGAGCGAGAAGCTGAGCTACCGTCAGTTTATTTATGTAACGAGTCGCATGGATTATCTTTCATCGCACATCAACAATCAGGCGTGTTCACTTGCTGTTGAACAAGGTTTAGGTGTTGAACTTCCACCGCGCGCAAAAGTGATTCGAATCATGATGGCCGAACTCACACGATTGGCTTCGCATTGTTTGTGGTATGGTTCCACCGGTTTGGATTTAGGTGCCGTTACTCCGTTCTTCTTCGGCTTTCGTGAGCGTGATGAAATTCTGGATATGTTCGAAGACACTTGTGGTGCTCGACTCACCATGAATTACATAGTTCCCGGTGGTGGGAGGTATGATTTGCATCCCGATTTTCAGAAGAAGCTGAAACATTTCATCATCAACTTCAAAAAGAATTTTCACGAGTACAACGATTTACTTTCAGGCAATATCATTTTTCAAAACAGAACAAAAGGTGTTGGATATATTTCTCCGCAAGATGTAATTGCACTCGGTTGTACTGGTCCTGTTGCTCGAGGTTCAGGTGTGAGTTGTGATATTCGCAAGTGGTATCCGTACGAAGGTTATGAGAATCTGCAGTTCGATGAAATATTGGAAACTGAAGGTGATTGTTTTGCGCGATACATGGTTCGCCTGCGCGAAATGGAACAAAGCATTCGCATCTTAGAACAATTGGTTGATGCAATTCCGGAAGGAGAATTTCAGGCGAAAACAAAAAATGTAATTAAACTTCCTAAGGGAGAATATTATCAGAAAGTTGAAACTGCCAGAGGAGAATTGGGTGTTTATTTAATCAGCGATGGAACTCAGTATCCATATCGCGTAAAATACCGCTCACCTAATTTCAGTAATTTATTTGCTATGAAAACAATGGCTGTTGGTCAAAAAATAGGTGACCTTGTTTCGGTAATGGCAATGCTGGATTTGGTGATTCCAGATATTGACAGGTAAAAGTTATTGGTTGATTTGTTATCAACTATTAGTAATACAATTGAATAAATATTATTAAAGAAAATTAATTCCATAAAACATAAATCCCCGATGAAAACAAGAAAACAATTTGGTTCACTGATTATTCTGTTAGTAATTTCATTTGCAGCATCAGCTCAAACTTACAATGGCCCTGAAAGTGTAGAATACGACCCAACCGGGAACAGGTATTTTATATCAAACAGCAATAACGGACAAATACTCGCTCGTGATGCATCAGGAAACTTAAGTGTTTTTGCAACCGGAATTTCTCCTGACCCTTATGGTTTGGAAATGGCGTGGGGAAACCTTTATGCATGCTGTGGCGGAAAAATTTATGACTACAATATGTCAGGAACTCAAATTTTTAATTTGAATTTGGGCGCATCTTTCTTAAATGGAATTACGCATGATAACAACGGAAATTTGTATGCTACATATTTCAGCGCGAAAAAAATCTATCGGATTAATTTTACAAATAGTACATACAATGTATTTGTTCCTTCATCATTATTACCTGCAAGCCCAAACGGAATTATCTGGGACGAAGGGCAAAACCGCTTAGTATTTGTTAGTTGGGGTGGAAGTGTTGCAATAAAAGCTGTTTCGTTAGTAGATTCTTCAGTTTCCACTTTAGTAACAACATCACTAAGCAGCTGTGATGGTATTGCAGAAGATGGTACAGGAAATTTTTACATTTCTAATTGGGGAAATAGCACAGTAGTTAAGTACGATAATACTTTTTCTAACTCAACTGTTGTTATGACCGGACTTAGCAACCCCGCTGATATTTATTATAATATCATTACAGATACTCTTGCTGTTCCAAACAGCGGAAATAATACTGTAGTCTTCCAGAGTTTTGCCCCTGCATCAAGCATAACCATATGTAATAATGTGCCCTTAACATTATTAACTGATAGTATAAGTTGGGGTGCTGATGATGGCTTTGTTTCTGGTGTTGATTCCATGATCAGAGTTGTATTTAAAAACACAAGTAATTATGGGTTTGCATATCCCCTGGTGAAATATGATTTTCTTGATCCGTTGCCAAGTGGTATGAGCATAGAAACCAGTAGCCAACAATATCAGGTTATTACCTCAGCCTGGAATCCCGGTGTTGAAGTTCCTGCTAAATGCTACTTTGTTGTAAACAATCCAATACCACCCAATTATTTATTGCATTTTTTAATGAGAGCAACAAACCTTTCGCCGGCCAATGTTGACTCCTGTATGTTCTCCGATACTTTCGTTGTAAACCTGAATCCTCAAACTGTTTCAGTATTTAATATTAAAGAAAGTGATTTTTCAATTTATCCGAATCCGGTATCAGATGATTTAATTATTAATAGTTCATTCTTGCAGGGTCATTCAATTTTAATTACAGATATTTCAGGAAGAAATTTGAAAACGGAATTAATTAACTCCGATTCACAAAAAATATCGCTCATTGATTTTGCATCAGGGGTTTATTTCATTTCTGTTTTAAATTCTGATGGAAATTTTATTCTCACAAAAAAACTGGTTAAAGAATAATCTTTCAAATTGAATTTGGGTGATACGAAAAATAAAAACTCAAGTCGGATTCTTAAAAATACTGACGATAAAATGATTGACTTTGCATAGAAACTAAGAAGCCCGTTATACACTTGATGCAACTTAATTATTTTAAAAATTCATTTAATTTTTAATCAATGAAAAATGTTATTCTCTTTCTGCTGATTTTTTCTTCCTACAATTCATCTGCACAAAACTGCAATTCCCCTATAAGCAATGATGAAGTTCAAATTCAATATAAGAAACTAAATACCCAACCTACTGATCAGTTAAAATTAAATTACCTGAACACCTGGTTGCGAGGTCGTTGCCTGTTGAGCGATCATGCGTACCAACTGGCTTCTGTTTTTTATGATGATGGAATGCGATTGCAATTTGCTTTTTCCGTATATCCGAATATTTATGATAAACAAAATTATTATACACTTTTCGATGCTTTTAATTCTCTTTCTTATGCTTTTCGGTTTTATGATTTTGTGAATGGGAACATTATTGAATATCAGGCACCACCTCCGCCCCCAACTGTTAAATTATTTCCTGAATTAAATTATCCTAATCCAATTGGATATAAAGGGTTGGTTGGTTGCAATTTACCAATGAGTGATAATGATTTTAATATATTAGTAATGCCAATTGTTGATCAGCAAGGAGATATGAATCGGTTGAATGCTGCTTCACAATTTATGCTATCAAATTGCATAAGCATTGCACAAATGATGATGCTTTCAACTTTAATTCAACTGGATTTGAACCGGATGAAGTTTTTGAAACAAAATCTGACAAAGAGTTACGATATTCAGAATTACAATTTTGCTGAACAGGTTTTCAGCACGCAGGTATATAAAAATGATTGGAATGCTTATGGCGATGCAACAGTAAAATCATTATTACCCCCTCCTGTTCCGGTTGCTCCTGTTTGTGTTGTCACTGATTCTAATATGAACTCTATAATTTCTTCCATCAAAAATTTAAGTTTTTCAAGCACAAAAATTTCAACTGCTAAACAAATTATTCAAGGGAAGAAATGTTTTACAGTTTCACAAATGAAGTCAATTGTCACCCTAATGGATTTTGAAGGTGATAAGTTGGAGGTGGCTAAGTTTGGTTATGATTATACCATTGATCCCCAAAATTATTATCAGATGACCGATGTATTTGATTTTGAAAACAGCAGCTTTAACCTTCTGGAGTTTTTAAAAGGTAAAAAGTAAAAGTCAGATTACCCCTTCGTAATCAGCAATTTTCTTTTTTCGTTCTTCGGAAACTGCAACAGTTTTATTGGTTGAATAATCAAAGCAAACAATTACCGCTTTTGTTTCGGCCATTATTGTTTCTACTTTCTTTTCAACTTTAACAATTACACATTCCATATCAAAACTTTTGGTGCCCATTCTGGAACATCTCGTATAAATAAAAATTTCATCGCCAAGCACAATCGGTAATCGAAAGTCAATTTCCAATCGCGCGAGAATCAATCCTTCCAATTTGCTCCACACTCCTTCTTCAGCTACCACATCATCAAAATATTTCATGCGGGCATATTCAATAAAAGTGGAATAGGCCGAGTTATTAGCGTGACCCATCATATCCATATCTGCAAAACGAACCTGAATTTGAGTTTTATGCTTATAATTTTTCATTTTTTTAAATAGAAACTATTGATGGTTCAAACATAAACAAAAGGAATTGGGTCAGAATTTCATTTGTTTTTTGCTAAAAACACAATTTAACTTCTGTTTTAGCTAAAATTGCAAGTATATGAATTGATATATTATTTTTTGAAAAAAATAATATATCATTGCGACAATAAATAAATAAAGTTCAAGTAATGGGAAGACCACCTACAGTACCGAAAAAATTTAAAGACGGATTTTACATTGAAGTATGCAACAAAGGTTCTAAGAACGGAGTTAAGATATGTTGCGTTGATAAAAAAGCAATGCTTGAAGCGAAGCGTGTTTACGAAAAAAATAAAGATGTAATTGTCTGGGGTGAGCATGTTAACGGAAAATGGATAACAGAAAAAATTCTTCCTGCTAAGATTTAATTATTCAGAGCTTATCGTCATTATTTTTAAAACAGAAACAGAATTATTCTGTAATTAATTGTCGAATATTTTATAAATAAAGCCTTAGCTCTATTTATAATTTTCACCTTCCCATTTACTAACAACACATGTAGCTACAGCATTGCCAATAACATTGGTGCATGCTCTGCCCATATCAAGCAACCAATCAATTGCCAACAATAAAGTAAGCCCTTCAGCCGGAATGCTGAACATTGTAAGCATACTTGCAATTACCACTAAACTGGCGCGCGGCACACCGGCAACTCCTTTACTGGTAATCATTAATATAAGCATCATACTTATTTGCTGTGTAAATGGAATTTCCATTGCATAAGCCTGAGCAATGCTGATGGTTGCGAATATCATGTACATGATACTTCCATCCAGATTAAATGAATATCCTAACGGCAGAACAAAACTTACAATCCGGTTACTTATTCCAAATCTTTCCAATCCTAAAATAACTTTAGGCATTGCGGCTTCACTGCTTGCTGTAGTAAATGCAAGTAACATTGGTTCTCTTACATGTGATAGTAATTTAAAAAATGGAATTCCAAGCACCAGACAAATTCCCAGAAGAATTACAAAAACAAAAAATAATAATCCGCCAAAGAAGCAAAGTATAATTCCAGCATAGCCTGAAAGAATACCAAGACCTTGTTGAGCTATAACAGCTGCAGTTGCTCCAAATACTCCAAGAGGTGCCAGTTTCATAACATAGCCAGTAACTTTTAACATCACATGACCAACAGCATCAAAAAAATCAACAATCACCTTTCCTTTTTCTCCAATGGCAGCTGTTGCTATTGCAAAGAATATTACAAATACAATTATTGGCAATATTTGATTTGTTGCCATAACATTAACTATACTATCGGGAAATACATGTGTAATAAATTCATGAATATTGAATCCGTTAGAATTAATAGCATTCGCTGAATTTAATGAAGTTAAGTGCAAGGCCTTTCCTGGTTCAAATACATTCACAATTACCAATCCTGTTAGCAAAGCAAGTATGGTTGCTCCCATAAAATAGGTGATGGTTTTTAAACCAATTCTTCCGACACTCTTAAAATCTCCTAATTTGGCTATACCGGTTAAAAGCAAACTGAAAACCAAAGGAGCAATTATCATTTTTACCAGACGAAGAAAAATATCACTCAGAATCTGAATGTTTGACGCAAATGCTTTTTGATCTTCAGCATTTAAGTGAGTACTTCTGTACCATTGCCCAATAACAATTCCAAGTACCATTGCAATAATAATCTGAGTTGTAAGATTTAACCGTTTCATTTTATTTCGTTTTCGAACCGAGATAAGAATACAAATAATTTCTTTCTAAAAATTAAAAGTGAAACAATATTGATATTCAATTGAAATTAAATTGCGCCTACTTTATATTCAACACTTTCAATAATTCGTTATAAATAGATGAAATCACTCATACTTCTAAGGGGTTTGCCCGGCAGTGGAAAATCAACTTTGGCAAATGCGCTTTGCGAAAACGGTAAATATCCCGTTTATAGTATTGACGACTATTTTACAAACCAGGAATCATTGGAATACAAATTCGAATTTGATAAAAATCACCTTGCTTATAAAAAATGTGAAGAGGAAACAATAAATCAATTGAAAAAAAACTGCGAGAAAGTTTTTGTCGCCAACACTTTTACAATGGATTGGGAATTGGCCCCTTATATTAAAATGGCAGATAAATACAATTACAAACTATTTATTGTTACAGTAGAAAATCATCATGAAAATGAAAACATCCATCAAATTCCAATGGAACAAATTGAAAAGATGGCCTCTAAATACAAAGTAAAATTGTTCTGATTTTTGAACCGGGAAAAATTATTTTTCAAATAACTGAACGATTTATCGTTTCACGATTATAACTATATAACAAAACGATGCAAACTCAAATGAAAACTTCCATCCTAATCTTCGGACTAATTTTTCTTCAGATTTTTCAGTTAATGGCACAATCACCTGAAAAGGTCTATGGAATTGCAAAACAGCAAAAATCTATTGATTGGTATGCTAAACAAGCCCTGCTTTGGAAAATTGAAATTGAAAAGAATCCATTGAATGCTTCAGCCTGGGAATATTATTACCGCTCAAACCGAAACATTTCGGCTTGTTCAGGAAAAGATGAACCAATACTAGATGGCATGACAGATTCCTTACAAGGAATAATTACTAAAATGGGACAGGCGATACCTGAAACATTTGAATACAATTACATGCTTTACTACAATGGGATTTATGGTGATAACCGCGAAAAATATTTCGGTAATTTAATGAAAGCATATTCCATAGACCCTGCAAGAACAGAAATTTATCCTGATATGGTTGTATATGCCGAATCACATAGTAATAAACAGCAAAAAAATGAATACCTGAACAAATGGTTTAACCTAAATGAAATGTCGCACGGTATTTTAAATTGGAATTACAATTTACTAATGTCGGTAGCAAAAGATGGTGTTTTAATTACAAATGGTGATAATGATACTTTCCCGGCATGGATGTTACAAGAAGTAAAAAACCTACGGACTGATATAAAGGTTATAAATATCAGTTTGTTTTTGCTTGACGATTATAGAAAGGTTTTATCTGTGGAATTAGGAATTCCTTACCTAGAAATAGATTACACAAAATTTGAAAGCACAGAAATATTAAATCAAATAATTGGTGAGTTTTTAGCGAAAAACATAACAAAAAGACCACTCTATTTTGCTGAAAGTTGTAACCCTACATATTATAAAACTTTTGAAGATTCCATGTATTTGGAAGGCTTGGCATTTCGGTTCAGTCCAAAGAAATATGATAATGTAGTTGTATTGAAAAAAAATATGGAGGAAAAATTTTTACTTGACTATTTGCAGATAAATTTCACTAATGATTTAAGTAAAGAAATTCTCGAAAACTGCAATGCAAATTACATAACTCCAATGCTTCTGCTTTACGATTACTATGTTGCTCATAAACAAAAAGAAAAAGCTGGAAAGTACAAAAGCCTTGTACTGTCCATTGCTGAAACGACTTCTATGAAACCGGCAGTTGAAAATTATTTTAAAGAAAGCAAATAAAATTTTCAAAATCTACCTTTGAAAAACTTATCCGCTTTCTCAGACGAAGAATTAGTGCTTCGAATACAAAAAGGAGATAGAAAATGTTTTGAATATTTATATGACCGCTATCAAAACAAATTATTCAATTTCATATTCAGGTTTGTAGGCAACAAAGAACTCGCAGAAGACCTGATGCATGATTTGTTTATTAAGGTAATAGAATCTAATAACCAGTTCGACACAAACAGAAAATTCTCAACCTGGATTTATGCCCTTTCAATAAATCTATGTCGCAATGAAATCAGGAAGCATTCTAATCGAAAACAGTTGATTGCAGAAAATTTAGTTATAGAAAATTTTATGAATCCCGATCAACAAGAAAATATTGATAAAAATAACTTTAAAAACGAGGTCAATAAATATTTGGAAACATTGAACGAAGAGAATAAATCATTAATACTTCTTCGATTTCATGAAGATTTAAGTATACCACAAATCAGTACAATTATAAACCTGCCGGAAGGAACTGTTAAATCAAGATTATTTTATTTATTAAAAAAAATAGCTGTTAAACTAAACGCATTTCATCCATCAAATTAAAATTAAATTTCTAATGAACAATAAAACTCCATCTGAAATAATTTATGAATTGATCAATTCAAAAAATTTTGATGCTCTAAATCATGAAGAAAAATTGTTTGTTCTAACAGAAATGGATAAAAACAAATATGATCATATTTATGAAACACAAAAACACTTAAAAAAAACATTGAATGAAAAAGAATTTTCTCCGGATGAAAATTTAAAAAAAACTCTTTTGACTGAATTCGAAAAACATCATGAATCAAAAGTTTATGATTCAGGCATCTTCAAGTTTTTATATATAAAAATCCCAATTTATCAGCCCATTGCCGCTGCTATTATTTCATTAGTCTTTTTAATTACTCTTTATTTTTTGAACGGTTATTCTAATTTTAATAATGAAAGAATAGTTTATAAATACTTAACAGATACCTTATTTGTTCAACCTGAAATTTCAAATACTCGGGATACCTTTAAAAATAATGTTTCTAATTCAGAAGAAATAAGAACAAAAGAAAAGAAAACAAGCCCTTCAAATAACGAGAAAATATCTACTGAAAAAACCATTGAAGCTTCTTTATGCAGAAGCCTAAAAAAGGATAGCAACCTGAAACAATTTATGGTTAGTCTATAATTTATTATTTCATATATCAACTTGCTGAATATTTTAAAAAAATTTATTTGTCTCATCCAAATTTCATTGGTAACAATATAGAATCCTTTAGTTAAAAAGGCTCGAATTAAAGTTCTATTCTCAAGAAAATAATTTAGATATTGCAGGTCCAAACCAAATTTATGAAATTTAACTACCGCTTTTTCGCTACTTTGAAATCAGTTATTGTAAGTATTGCAATAATTGTTCTTTCATCAGGATTAATATTTAAAACAAATGCTCAAAGCACAACTGAAAACCTTTTAAATATTCAGGGTGTTTCCGAAATTATTCAAGATCCTTCATCATCTATTCCATCTTATGTAAGTTTCAAAAAAGATGAAAGACCATCCTTCAATAATTTTGAAAAATGGTTTCAAACAACAATTAAATTATCGTCCGACTTTGGCCTTCAATTAATAGGTGAAGACAATGATTTAATTGGGTTTGTACATTACAGGTATAAACAGACTTACAAATCAATTCCGGTTAACGGAACAATGCTTGTTGTGCATGTTCAGAATAATCATATTGCTTCTTTTAATGGCGAATTGGTTTCCAATATTTCCGGAACAAATGTTCCCATTCTGAAAGAGATTGATTTGTTAAATAATGCTTTAACTTTTTTTGGTGCGAAAACTTATAAATGGCAATTTCCTGATGAAGAATACTTCATCAAAAGAGAGCAGGGAAATGAATCGGCAACATTCTTCCCGAAAGGTGAATTAATGTTTTCAAAATCTGAAAAAGGAGATTACAAACTTGCTTACCGTTTTGATATATATTCTGCTCAACCAATTTCGAGAAAGTATATAATTGTAGATGCACAAACAGGTCTTGTTTTAAGCTCTGAAGATAGAATTCATGAAACTAATGCTACCGGATCAGCAGTTACTGCATATAGTGGAACTCAAACAATTACTACTGATAATACTGGAACAACATTTCGTTTGCGCGAAACAGGTCGTGGTTTAGGGATTGAAACTTATAATATGTTAGTCGGCACAAGCTATGCGGCGGCTGTTGATTTTACTGATGCTGATAATGTATGGAACAATGTAAATACTGCAAAAGACCAATATGCAACAGATGCTCATTTTGGAGCTGAAAAAACATACGATTATTATTTCATCACTCATGGCAGAAACAGTGTAAATAATTCAGGTTTGAAATTATTGAATTATGTGCACGCGAATTTGGTTGGCATGGGTTATAGCAATAATATCAACGCTTTTTGGGATGGAAGCCGAATGACATACGGTGATGGTGGTTCCGGATACAACCCACTTACTTCAATGGATATTATCGGGCACGAAATCACACATGGTGTAACACAATTCACAGCAAATCTTACCTACTCTTATGAAAGTGGGGCACTCAACGAAGCATTTAGCGACATTTTTGGAACTACAATAGAATTTTATGCTACTCCATCTCTTGCCGATTGGTTAATCGGAGAAGATATTGGTGGTGCTTTTCGCAGTATGAGCAATCCAAATACTTATGGTGATCCTGATACATATTTAGGTATAAATTGGTATACTGGATCTGCCGATAACGGAGGAGTACATACAAACAGTGGTGTTCTTAATTATTGGTATTACTTATTGTGTCAGGGTGGAAGTGGAACGAATGACATTGGCAACAATTTTAATGTTACAGGAATAGGAATTTCAAAAGCAGGAGCCATCGCTTATAGAACGCTTTCAGTATATCTAACTTCTGGCTCTAATTATGCAAATGCAAGAACCTATGCAATAAAATCTGCAGAAGATTTATACGGTATATGTTCTCCAGAAGCAATTTCAACAGCTGCTGCATGGTATGCAGTTGGTGTTGGAACCACGGGAACCGGTACCGCTCCAACCTTAACGGTAACAGGAGGAGTAAATACTTTTTGCAGTGGTTCCTCTCTTACTTTAAATGCAAGCACCTCATCCAATTATCAGTGGAATTTAAATGGAAGTGCAATTGGAGGAGCAACAAATCAAACATATGTTGCAAATTCTGCAGGCAGTTATACTGTAAGTACAAACAATTGCAGTACCCTATATACATCAAACACAGCTGTATTATCTACAACTACTGCAACTGTAAATATCAGTTCACCTTCTACACAGGGGTGTATTGGAACCAATATATTATTAACTGCTATTTCAACTTCAGGTTATAATCTACAATGGAATAAAAATGGAACTGCAATCAGTGGCGCAACATCATCAACTTATACCGCAACTCAGTCTGGAAATTATACCGCAACGATATCAGCTGCTGTTAGCACATCATTGCAATCGAATAGTTCAGCTTCAACAAGCATACCTGATAACAGTTGTACACATGCCATTAATACTATAACATCGAGCGGACTCCCAACCGCAGTTTATCCGGGGGCAATAACTGTTACTGTAAATATTACTCACCCTTATGATGGAGATTTAACAATGTGGCTTGAAACGCCTTCCGGTGAAAAATTAGGTCTTGCTGTAAATGTTGGAAGCAGCGGAGATAATTTTACAAATACAACTTTTGGAGATGCCGGGTCAGCTCAGATTCCTGCAACAGGTGCTCCTTACACTGGTACCTACAAAACCTGGAGTTCTTTATTTACTATATGCAGCACAACTATGACAAAAACAAGTTTTGCTTCCCTAGGTATTATTAATCCAAATGGATCCTGGAAGCTTCACATTGTAGATGGCGGAGCTCAGGATGTTGGAACCCTTTCCAGTTGGAAAATTAATTTTCCTGCATTTACTACACCATATCCTAATTGTGGTCCTGTAAGCTCAAATCAAATTGGATTGACTTTTTCAACAGGAATTTCTCCAACAATAACACCTGGTGGACCAACAACTTTCTGTTCCGGAGGTTCAGTAAATCTTCAAGCTTCATCCGGTGTAAGTTATTTATGGTCAACTGGTGCGACAACATCAAGCATCTCTGCTGCTTCTGCTGGAACTTTTACTGTTTCAGTTTCAGATGCCGGTGGTTGTTCTGGCACAGCTTCTCAAATTGTCACTGTAAATCCTTTACCTACTGCATCTGTAATTTCTGCAGGTGGTCCTGTTACTTTCTGCTCTGGTGGGAATGTTTTACTCAGTGGAAATTCAACGGATGGAACATGGAGTGTGGGCGGTGGTACAACTGCAACCTTAACTGCAACAACAAGTGGAGATTATTATACTACGACTTCTAATTCTTGCGGAAGTGTTCAATCAAATCACATTACTGTAACAGTAAATCCGAATCCAACCGCTTCAATTATTTCAGCTGGAGGTTCAACTACTTTCTGTCAAGGTGGAAGTGTTGTTCTCAGTGGAAATTCAACAGGTGGTACCTGGAGCGTTGGCGGTGGTACAGCTGCAACTTTAACTGCAACGACTTCAGGAGATTATTTTGTGACAACTTCAAATTCCTGCGGAAGTGTTCAATCTAATCACATTATAATTACAGTAAATCCGAATCCAACCGCTTCAGTAATTACTGCTGGTGGACCAACTACTTTCTGCCAGGGTGGAAGTGTTGTTCTCAGTGGAAATTCAAATGTTGGAACTTGGAGTGTTGGTGGTGGAACAACAACAACCTTAACTGCAACAACAAGCGGAGATTATTTTGTTACAACAACAAATTCATGCGGAAGCACAACTTCAAATCACATTACTGTAACAGTTAACCCAAATCCAACTGCTTCAGTAATTACTGCTGGTGGACCAACTACTTTCTGTCAGGGCGGAAGTGTTATTCTCTCCGGAAATTCAACAAGTGGAACATGGAGTGTGGGTGGCGGAACAACCGCAACTTTAACTGCAACAACAAGCGGAGATTATTTTACAACAACTTCTAATTCTTGTGGAAGTGTTGAATCCAATCATATTTCTGTAACTGTAAATCCGATTCCAACTGCTTCAATAATTACTGCAGGTGGTCCAACTACTTTCTGCCAAGGTGGAAATGTTGTTCTTAGTGGAAATTCAACAGGTGGTACCTGGAGCGTTGGCGGTGGTACAGCTGCAACTTTAACTGCAACAACAAGCGGAGATTATTTTACAACAACTTCTAATTCTTGTGGAAGTATTGAATCAAACCATATTACAGTAACAGTAAATCCGAATCCAACTGCTTCAATTATTTCTGCTGGAGGGTCAACTGCTTTCTGTCAGGGCGGAAGTGTTGTTATCAGTGGTAATTCAACTAGTGGAACCTGGAGCGTTGGGGGTGGCACTGCTGCTACGCTAACTGCAACCACAAACGGAGATTATTTTACAACGACTTCTAATTCCTGCGGAAGCGTTCAGTCAAATCATATTACTGTAACAGTTAATCCCTTGCCTGCTGTTTCTTTTTCAGGATTAGCAAGCAGTTACAATGTAACCGCGGCCGCTGTAACACTCACAGGTTCTCCTGCCGTTGGAACATTCAGTGGCTCTGGTATTTCCGGAAATACTTTTACGCCAGCAACTGCAGGTGTTGGTGGTCCTTATACAATTACATATTCTTATTCCGATGTTAATGGATGCATTAATTCATCATCACAACAAACAACTGTTATAAATTGTACAATTCCAGGAAGGCCGGGAACAATTACAGCCACAGGAGGCAACACAAAAGTTTGCCCAGGCGATTCAAAAACTTATTCAATCGTTGCAATTTCAGGGGCAACATCCTATACATGGACTCCGCCTACAGGGGGAGTTGTAACAAGTGGTCAGGGAACTGTTTCAGTTGTGGTGAGTTACACAGCATCATTTACAGCATCTGGAACATTGAGTGTTGTTTCAAATAACTCATGTGGAACAAGTACTTCCCGAACTCTTACAATTACTCGTAATACTCCGGCAACACCAAGTACAATAACAGGACTTTCAGCCGGAGTTTGTGGAAGTTCAGGAATTCCTTATTCAGTAACCAATGTTACAGGTATCACTTATAACTGGACATTTAATACTGCCAATGCAAATATTGCAACAGGTCAAGGATTGAATAGCGTTACAGCTAATTTTATTCCTGCTTACACAACAGGCTTGATAAAGGTTACAGCAGCAAATGCATGTGGGGTTAGTGCACAACTCACTTTAACAATAAATGCAATTTCATCAACCCCTGCATCAATTACCGGATCTTCAACAGCTTGTGTAAATCAATTTGGTGTACCCTATTCAACTACCGCAGTTACAGGTGCAGTATCATATACATGGACCTGCCCTACCGGGGGGCATATCTCTGACGGTGTAACTACCTCTGCAAGTACAAGCTTAACAACAACAGCTACAAGTGTAACTGTTAATTTCGGTGCTACAGCGGGAACAGTAAGAGTGAGATCGAATAACGGTTGCGGATCGAGTAGTTACCGATCAAAAACCATAACATTTAATTGCAGATTGGATGGAAGTGCATTGGAAACAAACTTCAGTGTCTATCCTAACCCAACTGATGGGGCATTTGTGGTGGAAATTTCAAACCCTGAAAATTTCACAACATTGAAAATTGAAAACATTCTTGGGCAAACTGTTCTGACAAAAAATATAGAGGGGGAAAGCACGATGAATATTCAATTCCCGAATGATGTTGCAAACGGAGTTTACATGATTCGCCTCATTGGAGAAAATGCCATGGACTCGAAGCAAATAGTTTTGCAATAAGAATTAAATTTTCAGCATAAAAGCCATTCCGAAAAAAAATTGGAGTGGCTTTTTTGTTTTATAATTCTGACAATATTTCGGAATAATTTTAGGAGTAAATCAATTTTGTAAACTATAATTTAAATTGTTCACCTTTGTATTAAATAAAACAATTCAAGTAATAAATCTATGGCGAAATCTCAGGAAACATTTGGCAAGAAAGACAAAGAAAAAAACAAGCGTAAGCAGCGTCAGGAAAAAGCTGAAAAGATGCAGGAACGCAAGGCCAATGCAATAAAAGGAAAGTCTCTTGATGAAATGATGGCATATGTTGATGAGTATGGAAATATATCGTCAACTCCTCCTGACCCAATGAAGAAAAGAAAAATTTCTGTTGATGATATTCAAATAGGAGTTCCTAAGCAGGAAGCCAGAGAACAATTGTCAAAAAGAACAGGAATTGTTTCTTTTTTTAATACTGAAAAAGGTTTTGGATTTATTAAAGATGTTTCTTCTGAAGAAAGTATTTTCGTTCATAACAGTCAATTATCAGAGCCGATAAAAGAAAACGACAAAGTTAATTTTGAAACTGAAAATGGTCCTAAAGGGTTAAATGCCATAAAAGTTAAAAAAATTATTTAAGGATTATTTCTATTCCGTTTTCTATCAACTTAAGCTTATGTGTTTTTATCATTGAATGAGAAATTTTCTTTTCAACATCTCATTTATTTATGAGATTGAAAAATTAATTTTTCAGATGCATATTTGACATCGATGATTTTAAGCATCTACAATTTCACTTCACTTACAGATAAATTTCATAATTTTCTTTCGGCGCATATGTCGGATGGAATTGTATTAACAACAGAATTAATAGTTACAGGTTTACTAGTTATCACTTTTGTTGCAGTGCTTGCAATGGTTTTGATTTATCTGGAAAGAAAGGTTGCTGCATATATGCAATTACGACTTGGACCCAATCGTGTTGGAATTTATGGTACCGGACAAGTAGTTGCTGATGTTTTAAAGCTGGTTTTGAAAGAAGGAATTACTCCTGATGGTGCAGATAAATTAATGTTCAATCTTGCACCTTATGTTGTATTGAGTACTTGCATGATGGCTCTTGCACCCATTGCATTTGGAAATGGTTTAGTGTTATGGGATTTAAATATTGGGGTACTATATATAACAAGTATTACTTCGCTCGGTGTTATAGGTATTTTAATTGCCGGATGGAGCAGCAACAATAAATATTCAATGCTCGGTGCAATGCGCAGCGGTGCGCAAATAGTAAGTTATGAATTGAGCGCGGGACTTTGCATCATCAGCATCGTTGTACTTTCAGGTAGTATGCAAATAAGTGAAATTGTAAATTCTCAGACTGATGGCTGGTGGATTTTTAAAGGACACATTCCTGTGATTATTGCTTTTGTAATTTTTATTATTGCTGCAACCGCCGAATTAAATCGGGCTCCCTTTGATTTAGCCGAAGCAGAATCAGAACTCACCGCGGGATTTCATACTGAGTATTCAGGAATGAAGTTCGCCATGTTTTTTTTAGCGGAGTACATCAACATGTTTGTTTTGTGTGCAATGGCCGCAACTTTATTTCTTGGTGGATGGATGCCCTTACATATTGGCCATTGGACAGCCTTTAACAATGTGATGGATTACATTCCTTCACCATTGTGGTTTTTCGGAAAAACTTTTTTCATCATATTCATCATCATGTGGTTCCGCTGGACTTTCCCAAGATTGCGTGTAGACCAATTGTTGGATTTAGAATGGAAATACTTATTACCAATAAGCATGGTGAATTTATTGGCAATAGCATTAATGAATATTTTAGGTTGGCATTTTTAAATAATGAAAAACTAAAAGTAAATAAGTGATAAATTAAATTCAGTTACAATAAACTCTAAACAACAAACTGAAACCTCGATAACAAAAACATGACACTCGGCAATTATTTTGGAAATATTTTTAAAGGATTAAAATCATTGGCCGCAGGTATGCGTTTAACCGGACTTTACTTTGTACGCCGAGGTGATTCATTAACTCAAGAATATCCAAATAATCGTGGCACACTAAAATTAGCAGAGCGTTTTCGCGGCGAAGTGGTAATGCCACATAATGAAAGCAACGAACATCGCTGCACCGGATGCACCGCATGTGAGTTAGCTTGTCCGAATGGTTCAATAAAAATTCTTACAAAATTTGTAATAAACGAAGAAGGTAAAAAGAAAAAAGCCATTGACACTTTTGTTTATCATTTAGATACCTGCACCATGTGTAATTTGTGCATCATCAGTTGTCCGAGTGATGCAATTATAATGGCAAATAATTTTGAGCACAGTGTTTTTGATCGGACTAAATTGTTAAAAGTTTTAAATAAGCCAGAAAGTAAAATAATGGCGGGAGTAGAATAATATGACGGCATATCAAATCTGGTTTTACATAATTGCATCAATGATTCTTGGTGGAGCATTGCTGGCGGTAACTGCAAGAAAAATATTTCGTGCGGCAATTGCTTTGCTTGTTTCATTAATAGGAATAGCTGCCCTGTATTACTGGATGCATTATGAATTCATAGCTGCAGTGCAAACAATTGTGTATGTCGGTGGAATTGTGGTGCTGATAATTTTTTCAATATTCCTTACTCACAATCCCGGTCATACCATTGAGGAGCCTGTAAATATTCGTGAAGCTTTTACTTTCACCGGATGCTTTGCCGGATTTGCATTTGTTTTTTCATTACTAAACAGATATTCATTTGAACAAACAGGTGATGCTTTGAATCATACTATGCAGGTTGCTGATGTAGGTCGTGCTTTATTAAGTACTGGCAGTGGAAGTTATCTTCTTCCTTTTGAAGCCGTGAGTTTATTATTGTTAGCTGCAATGGTTGGTTGTATTGTTATTGCAATTAAAATCAGAACTAAATGATTGACCAGGTACCACTCACACATATTCTTTTTCTGAGTACTGCATTATTCTTCATTGGTGCTTATGGTTTTTTGACAAGAAGAAACATGATTACGATGTTGATGTCGGTAGAATTAATTCTGAATAGCGTAAACATTAATCTCGTAGCATTCAACCGATACCTTCATCCGAATATTGATGGAGTTATTTTCACATTATTCATCATCGCCATTGCGGCAGCTGAAGCAGCAGTTGCAATTGCAATAATTATTTCGCTATACCGGAAGATAAATTCAATTGACCCTGAACAAGCAGACGAATTAAAATATTAAACGGAAAGAAAAATGTTGAATGCATCCACACTCTTATTAATTCCACTTCTTCCGCTTCTCTCATTTCTGTTCATTTCATTTATCGGAAAGAAATATTTACCGACTTTATCAGGAACAATTTCAGTTTTAGTTTTAAGTGCTTCTGCAATTTTATCACTTGCAGTTGCATACAATTATTTCTTTGTGGTTGGAATGACCAATGGGTTTTATCAGGCAATCATTCCTATGAAGTTAGAGTGGCTGCGATTTTCTCCAGGAGTAAGCATTGACATGGGAATTATTCTCGACCCCATTAGTGTGATGATGTTGGTGGTTGTCACTTTCATTTCGCTGATGGTTCACATTTATAGTTTGGGTTATATGAAGGGCGAAGAAAGATTCGCTGTTTATTATTCTTTTCTGGATTTGTTTACCTTTTCTATGCTTGGATTAGTAATAGCAACTAATCTTTTTCAGATTTATTTTTTCTGGGAACTGGTTGGTGTTTCATCCTACTTACTCATCGGATATTATTTTACAAAACCATCTGCAGTAGCCGCTGCTAAAAAAGCATTTATCGTTACACGATTTGCTGACTTAGGATTTCTGATTGGAATTTTAGTACTCTCGTTTCATTCTGGTACACTCGACATTCAAACACTTATTGCTCGACTCACTACAAGTGATACAACATTTTATGCCTCCGCAACCTTCACCGGTTTCATGGGAGTGAGTTCACTCACCTGGGGATTGGCTTTGGTGTTTATTGGTGGTGCAGGAAAGTCAGCCATGTTTCCATTACACATCTGGTTGCCCGATGCAATGGAAGGCCCCACTCCTGTTTCCGCTCTCATACATGCGGCTACAATGGTGGTAGCCGGAGTTTATTTAGTTGCCCGATTATTTCCAATCTATGCAATTTCATCTCCGCATCTATTAGAATTAATTGGATACATCGGAATTATTTCTTCAGCGCTTGCTGCGATTATTGCGTGTACACAAACAGATATTAAACGCGTGCTTGCTTACTCAACCATTTCTCAAATCGGTTACATGCTTGCATCACTTGGAGTTTCAAATTATGGTGGTTTAAATGGGGAAGGTTTCAGTGCTTCAATGTTTCATTTATTTACCCACGCATTCTTCAAAGCGCTTTTATTTTTATGCGCAGGTTCAGTAATTCATTATGTGCATAGCAATGAAGTAAGAGACATGGGCGGACTCAGAAAGAAAATGCCAATTACACATTTGTGTTTTCTGTTGGCCTGTTTAGCGATTGCAGGTATTCCTCCACTCTCAGGATTTTTCAGTAAGGAAGAAATTCTTGCTGCAGCTTTCGCGCACAATCAAACTATTTTTTATATCGCATGGCTTACTGCAGGACTTACTTCTTTTTACATGTTCCGTTTGTACTTTCTTACTTTCTGGAATAGAGATTATGTGAATCATCATGAATCTTACGAACATCACAGCGAAGGTTCGTGGAATATGAAATTGCCACTGCTCATTCTTATGCTTGGTGCAGTGGGTGCAGGGTTTGTTCCATTCCATCATTTAATTACTAGTGATGGTCAGCCTTATGAAAGTGAATTTCATCTCAACATAACACTGATGGCTGTTGGGTTATCACTCTTCGCCATAATTATTGCAACAATTTTTTATCGGAAGAAAAATAATTTACCAGATAAAATTTCAAGCAGCATTTCTCAACTCTACGATTTTGCTTATCATAAATTTTATTTCGACGAAGTATATCAATTCGTTACGCAGACAATATTGTTCAATACTATTGGCGCTTTAAGTTCGTGGTTTGATAAAAACATTGTGAACGGTGCAGTGAACACCACAGCATTTATAACCGAAGCATTTTCTGAAACCATAAAACCTGTGCAATCAGGTAAAGTGCAGGGATATGCTCTGGCGTTTTTGTTCGGGATACTGGGCTTGATTGCAATTTTATTTTTCTTCAACTTTTGATAATCTGATTCATGAACCTGTTAGTGCTGCTTATTCTTGTTCCGGTTGTTGCGCTTCTGCTCAGTGTATTTATCACTGCAGAAAAAGTGAAGAATGTAATTCTTTTAGGAGCAGTTGCAGAATTGATTTTATGTTTTGAATTGCTGCGTGAATTTATGTTGGAACGAGCTGCTGGAAATAACGCGCCTTATCTTTTTGAAATAGTTTATCCATGGTTTAAAACATGGAACATTAATTTTCATGCAGGAGTTGATGGCATTTCTGTTTCAATGTTACTATTGACTTCATTGGTAACAGTTGCTGCTATTTTAGTTTCATGGAAAGTGGATGAAAAGCCTCGCGAATTTTTTATGATGCTGATGTTGTTGACAGCAGGTGCCATTGGGTTTTTTATTTCAATGGATTTAATCATGGCTTTTTTCTTTTTAGAGTTGGCCGTTGTTCCAAAATTTTTACTAATTGCTCATTGGGGAAGCGGACGAAAAGTTTACAGCGCTACCAAACTTGCATTGATGTTGATGGCTGGTTCAAGTTTAATTTTAGTTGGAACATTGTTGTTATATGTACAGAGCAACGGCAGTTTTGATATCACTGTTTTACAATCGTTGCATTTAGATAGTGAAACACAACGATTGATTTTTCCATTAATGTTTTTAGGGTTCGGAGTTTTCACTGCGCTGTTTCCATTTCACACTTGGGTACCTGACGGTCACTCATCAGCACCAACTGCCGGCTCCATGTTTCTGGCTGGCATAAGCATGAAGCTTGGAGGTTATGGATGCATTCGCTTCGCCGCTATACTATTGCCGGAGGGAACACAATATTATTCCTCTGCAATTATTTTGCTTTCTACTATTGCGATTGTTTATGGTGCTTTCGCCACACTGATGCAGAAAGACATTAAGTACATTAATGCATATTCATCAGTAAGTCATTGCGGATTTGTTTTGCTTGGAATTGGAATGCTGAATCAAACGGCATTAACAGGTGCAGTGCTCCAAATGATTTCGCATGGATTAATGACGGCCCTTTTCTTCGGTGCTATCGGAATGATTTATTCTCGCGCTCACACTCGTGATGTGCGCGAGTTGGGTGGCTTGTTGAAAATTATGCCCTTCATCGGAAGCATTTATATCATAGTGGGCTTGTGCTCACTTGGTTTACCAGGTTTGAGCGGATTTGTATCAGAGATGACAATTTTCATGGGTGCATGGCAAGTGCCCGGTACATTTCATAAAGTTGCAACCATATTGGCATGCGCTTCTATTGTTGTTACAGCGGTTTACATTTTGCAGGCAGTTGCTAAGGTGATGCTTGGTCCGGTTAAAAATTCTCATTTCTTAACACTAACTGATGCGACATGGTACGAGCGTTCAGCTTCTTGGCTATTAATGCTCGCAATAATTATTATGGGCATACTTCCAATGTGGCTTGCGCAAATGATATCGCACGAAACGGCCCCGATGGCAATAAAATTTTTAACATTAAATTCTTAACCCAACGATAGCAACGCGAACAACATGAACATCAGTGACTGGCTCCCTTTGCGATTCGAAATTGCGTTAGCAGTTTTTATACTGCTGCAATTAGTTATTAAAATATTTGACCTTATTCGCAACAATGAAGCCTGGTTGCGTTTAAACATTGCAATTACTTTTTTAATTGTGTTACTTGGTTTTACTGGCGCCGATTCAGGTTCGCTGTTCGGGGGAATGTTTTTTTCCTCTTCGTTCATCATCATTGAAAAAACAATTCTTGCCTTTGCAACTTTGCTTATATTGATGCAATCATATAATTGGTTGAAACAACATCCGCATACACCCGAATTTTTTATTTTGCTTTTAACTGCTTTGCTCGGAATGTTTTTAATGTTATCAGCTAACAACATTTTACTTTTTTATCTGGGCTTGGAAATGGCAACTATACCTGTTGCTGCACTCGCGAATTTTGATTTAGATAAACAACGGTCATCTGAAGCCGGAATGAAAATGATCTTATCTTCTGCATTCTCAAGTGGAATGTTGTTGTTTGGCATTTCTATTTTTTATGGAATTACAGGTACGCTAACGATTTTTGTATGGCAGGATTTATTAAGACCAGGAGGATTAGAAGTACTTGCCCTGATTTTTATTATGGCCGGATTCGGGTTTAAAATTTCATTGGTGCCCTTTCATTTATGGACAGCCGATGTATATGAAGGTTCACCTGTTTCTATCACTGCATTTTTATCGGTAGTGTCAAAAGGGGCAGTAAGTTTTGCATTGGCTCGATTTCTTTTCAGTGGAGTTATTATGATGCAGGAAGTGTGGATTGAAATTTTGTTTCTGCTTTCGATTGTTACAATGACTGTCGGAAATTTATTCGCCATCCGACAAACAAACATAAAACGGTTTCTCGCTTTCTCCACCGTAGCTCAAGCAGGATATATTTTACTGGGCTTAGCCGGCGACCCGGTAAATGCCCCAACATCAGTTGTTTATTTTATTCTGGTTTATGTATTCAGCAATCTAGCTGCATTGGGTGTAGTAGAAGCAGTTTCATTTGCGACAGGAAAAGAAGACTTGGATGATTATAAAGGATTTTATAATTCAAATAAAAAATTGGCGATTGTTTTAATGCTTGCATTATTTTCACTCGCAGGTATTCCTCCCACAGCTGGTTTCTTCGGAAAATTATTTCTGTTTACTTCCGGAATTCATTCTGCTTCGTTGGTTTGGTTGTTATTTGCATCACTCAACTTAGTAATTTCGTTATACTACTACATGCGTTTAGTGCGCATGATGTTTTCTGAAAAAAATGAACAACCATTTGCGCCCATCCAATCACCAGTGCTTTCTCGCATTGCATTAATTGCCTGCTCAATTGGTATTTTGTTCACTGGAATTTTTGGTGGGTTATATGATTTTTTACATCAATTAGCAAAGTAACTTTGAACCATGTCTTTCATAGCTTCTAATCAGCACACAATAGAAGAAATAAACGGGACCCGTTGTGGTTTGGTGGAGAAAAATATTTCAGCCGAGCGTGCTGAGTTTCTGAAAAAAATATTGGAACACAATGGATATTCAGTTGTGATTGGAAACATGCCACCACCAAAAGTTGCAGCAAAACCTGCTGCTGCTCCTGTTGATAGTTCTGATTCGGTTGCGGCACCAAAAGTTGAAACACCTCCGCCACCTTCATTATTAATTATTGGTGTAACGGATGTAACCTTCAATGCGGTGATGGCTATTTATACTCGAGCATTGCGGACCGATGATGGAAAAGTTGTTTCACCTGATTACTGGAATCAACTGGAAGAAAAAGTTCAGAATGGTGAATGGTACTGGAAGAGAAAGCCATTTAATTAAAACAGAATGTTTTGGGGTTTTCTAATATCATTATTGACATTAAATTCTACTCCCCCTGATTTAAGTTTTGAAGAACATATCCTAACCGGATATTCCACAACGCAGAGTTTCTATGTTTCATTGCTAATTCATTCAAAAGAATATACCGGCAAAGCAATAATTCCGAATGGAAAACTATTTATTCATTGGAAAAATAAAGGTGGAGGTTATCAATTCAATTACCGGCAGGAATTGAAAACCAAAATAAATACAGATGACTATTACGAAATACCGGAAAGCAACATAACAGCATGTGGTTTTATTAAAGTAGAATACGACCCCACTGTTATGGCATTTGCAAACGCAGGTAAATTCAGGTTCTTCAATCATTATTTCAGGGGACAGATTCTGGATGTTGAAGGGCTGAAACATTTCCCTGCCATTACCGAACAATTATTCAAATGGAAAATTGCAATACAAAGAGATGCTGATACCGGTTGGTTTATTGCAGATACTGATGTTCAGAAATTTCTGGATATAAGAAATGATATTTCATTTAATGATTTGATCCGGGTGAAATAATATTTCAGTATGCTGATTAAAATCAATGTCAGAGATATTTATATGAAATAATTTTATCAAATATATTTTCACTATGGCTTCCAAGAAAAAATCGTGGATTGAAAAATTGAACGACAGCAAGGATTTACCGAAGGTTGTAAAACTCACTGAATATCAAGCCGTAAAATTTGGAGGAAAAACTTTAGCCATTGCATCGCCAATGGAAGTTTATGATTTAATGAATAGTGTACCTAAAGGAAAAGTAACCACCATAAATAATCTGCGTGAAGCAATTGCACTGAAGCATCATGCAGATAAGGGTTGTCCCATTACCACCGGAATATTTGCATGGATAGCTGCCAATGCCGCAGAAGAAATGTCTAAGGAAGGAAGAAAAAAAACATTAGCATGGTGGCGCACAGTGAAATTGGGTGGGGATTTGAATCCGAAATATCTGGGAGGCACGGAAGAGCAAGCGAAACGATTACAAGCCGAAGGAATTAAAAATTTCAGAACAAAAACCGGAAAATGGAAAGTCCAGGATATGGATAAAATAGTTTATAAAGTCGCCGAAGCTATTGAGTTGTAAGGTGATCATTTGGTGGTCTCACCTTCACCCCTATTTTTGCTCTCATTACAAATAAAAAATTCATGAAGAAAATTTTCATACCATTATCACTTGCCCTTTCATTTTTTGTCTTTGCCTGCAGTAACTCTTCTAAAGAAAATATGGAAGCAAGTGCCGGTGCTAAATGGAGTTCGTTCGGTGATACCATTACTGCCGACAATGCAATTGAAACTAACGACCTTATTACTAAATTAGAAGGTCACGATTCGCTTAATGTAAAGTTGCATGCAAAAGTTGATGAAGTTTGTCAGAAAAAAGGTTGCTGGATGAATATACCTGTCGGAGATAAATCAATGCGCGTTCGATTTAAAGATTATGGTTTCTTTATGCCTAAAGATTGTTCTGGCAAAGAAGTGATAATCGAAGGCAAAGCTTATTATGATACAACAACAGTTGAAATGTTAAAGCATTATGCTCATGATGGTGGGAAAACTGAAGAGGAAATTGCAAAAATAACTGAGCCTGAAGTTGATTTATCATTTGAAGCACACGGTGTATTATTGAAAGATGGTGAATAAAATATTTGCGCTTATTCTTTTATTGTTTGTTTTTATTGCCTGCAATCAGAATAATAATTCAGAGGCAGTATCAACCAATCAAGCTAAAAAAGATTCGCTTGCAAATTGCAGCATCAATCCAAACGGACAAAGTGAATTAGCCGAATTGATGAGGCAAATGCAGGGGCACATTAACAGCATACGCGATGCAGCTATTGCAGGAACGATGAGTGGTGATATGCCTGAGTTTCTGAATAATATTCATACTGCAAAGCCAACAGATTCAACTATGGTTGACAGCGAATTTGATTCGCGCGCTGATGAATATTTAGCAGCAGTAAAGGATTTATATCATCGCTATCCTGAAAGCCAAAAGATTGCTTTCAATACTATTATATCAAAATGCCAGAGTTGTCACGAACATTATTGTCCGGGGCCATTGGTAGTAATTAAAAAAATGTATATCCCATTGTAACAATTGTTACGAAGTGATAATAAATTTTAGTTTCTATTTGCACTTAAATAAGTTTTAATGAAAAAAATAATTATTCCTTTCTTTTCGCTTTTTATTCTATTCAGTGGATGCAGTAATGGCCAGCAAAATGCTTCGACACAAAATTCTGATAAACCGGTTGTTGAAAATGTTGATACAAAAATTTTTCAGGATCTAATTGCAAAAAACCCTGAAGGTGTTGTATTAGATGTTCGAACTCCTGAAGAAATAGTAAACGGTCATTTGGCAAATGCATCCACTATAAATTTTTATGACGACGATTTTCAAAAGAAAGCCGGTATGATTCGTAAAGACCAACCTGTATTTGTTTACTGTGCCGCCGGGAGCCGCAGCGCAAAAGCTGCGGAGCAAATGAGTCAGATGGGGTTTACAAAAATTTACAATCTGCAGGGTGGATACAATGGATGGATGAATGCAGGATTTGAAATTGTAAAAGATGCAAATGCTCCTGCAACAAAA
>Ga0114969_10000848_pt1 | contig 26290 bp, 25 predicted proteins | sample M_130807_MF_Meta_FD_87316 | JGI IMG/M metagenome (GOLD analysis project Ga0114969, IMG submission 87316) | Freshwater microbial communities from Lake Montjoie, Canada to study carbon cycling - M_130807_MF_MetaG | ecosystem: Environmental > Aquatic > Freshwater > Lake | place: Lake Montjoie...
AAAAACAATCCTTTTGTTGATTTAGTGATAGTTGGTGATATTGATAAGGGTTATTTATATCAATTAATTGAAAAGGCAGAAACCTTGATTGATAAAAAAATACGCGTGGGCTTATACCAACCCCTAGAGTTTACTGAGAAAATGTTGAAGGATGTGGGTGTGTTTATGAAGTTAATGGGGTAGATTTTGGGATTAGTGTGGGCCATTGGACCGACAGGTACTATCAGAGAGGTATAAATATAAGTTTAGATACAAATCAAATACAACAACTGTTTGATTTTTTGGTAAAAGGGATCAAATTTTACAAAAGATAGTCACTCGGTGCGCATTAATGTGCGTTATCTAGAATTCAAAAATTTGATAAAATAATATAGAATTGAAAAAAGCAATCATTACAGGCATCACTGGTCAAGACGGAGCATACTTGGCAGAGTTCTTATTGAATAAGGGTTATGAAGTCCATGGTATTAAAAGAAGATCTTCTTTAATTAATACCCAAAGAATTAATCATATATACGAAGACCCGCACACACCTAACAGACATCTGCATTTGCATTATGGTGATTTAACTGATAGTACCAACATAATTAGAATTATTCAAGAAGTTCAACCAGATGAAATTTACAACTTGGCCGCAATGAGTCATGTTGCAGTAAGTTTTGAAGAACCGGAATATACAGCAAATGCAGATGGCATTGGCACGCTGCGAATTTTAGAAGCAGTTCGTTTATTAGGCTTAACTAAGAAAACGAAAATATACCAAGCTTCTACTTCTGAATTATATGGATTAGTGCAAGCTGTACCTCAATCAGAAACTACTCCTTTCTATCCTCGTTCACCTTATGCGGTCGCAAAGCTATATGCTTATTGGATTACAGTAAACTATAGAGAAGCGTATAACATGTATGCTTGTAATGGTATATTATTTAATCATGAATCACCTCAAAGAGGAGAAACCTTTGTAACAAGAAAAATTACAAGAGCAACTGCAAAAATTGCTTTAGGTATGGACAATTGTTTGTACTTAGGAAATTTAGATGCTAGACGTGACTGGGGGCATGCAAAGGATTACATAGAAGGAATGTATTTAATTCTTCAACAAGAAAAGCCAGAAGATTTTGTTTTAGCAACTGGTATTACTACCACTATTCGCGATTTTGTAAAAATGAGTTTTGCAGAGTTAGGAATTGAATTAGAGTTTAGAGGAATGAATGAAGCCGAAGAAGGATATGTTGTTAAAAATACTGGTGAATACAAATTAGATGAAGGGACTGTAGTTGTTAAAGTAGATCCTAAATATTATAGACCAACCGAAGTTGATTTATTAATTGGAGATCCAACAAAAGCAATGACTCAATTAGGTTGGAAGCCTAAATATGATTTAGCAGCATTGGTTAAAGAAATGGTGGCTAGTGATGTAACCTTATTTAATAAAGAATTGTATATTAAACAAAGTGGATTGTAGACATGGAAAAAACTGCTAAAATATATATTGCTGGACATAGGGGAATGGTCGGATCTAGTATTGAACGTTTATTAATTCATGAAGGTTATAATAATATTATAAAAAGGTCTTCAGATAACCTAGATTTAAGAAACCAGCAAGCTGTAAATGATTTTTTTGAAAAAGAAAAACCAGCATATGTAATACTAGCTGCTGCAAAAGTAGGAGGAATACATGCAAACAATACTTATAGGGCAGAATTCATTTACGACAACTTAATGATTGAGGCGAATATTATTCATGCTTCTTATTTGAATAAGGTTACCAAATTATTGTTTTTAGGTTCTTCATGTATATATCCTAAAATGGCACCACAGCCATTGAAAGAAGAATACTTACTAAGTGGATACTTAGAGCCAACCAATCAGCCATATGCTATAGCTAAAATTGCAGGTATTGAAATGTGCGATAGTTATAGAGCGCAACATGGCTGTAATTTTATTTCTGCAATGCCTACAAATTTATATGGCACTAATGACAATTATCACCCAGAAAATTCACATGTGCTTCCTGCATTGATTAGAAGAATTATTTTAGCAAAAAAAAATAATGAACCAAGTGTAACTATTTGGGGTACAGGAACGCCAAGAAGAGAGTTCTTGCATGTTGCTGATTTAGCAGATGCTTGTTACTTTTTATTACAGAATTATAATGAGCAGGGTGTAGTCAATATTGGATCTGGAGTGGATATTTCAATAAAAGAACTAGCTGATTTAATAGCTTCGGAGGTTGAATATGAAGGTAAAATTAATTTTGATAACACTATGCCAGATGGAACTCCTAAGAAGTTGATGGATACAAGTAAAATTAATAAGCTAGGATGGAAATATAAATATAAACTTCGAAACGGGATTAAAAACCTAATTGAGGAAGTTAAAGATAAATTCTAACTAGTGTTATTACCAATTCGTATTAGTTTATTTCAATTTGTAGATAAATTATTTATTTTTTTAACAATCTAGTTTGCGTTTTTATGTAAAACTTTCCTAATTAGTTTGTAATTTTTATAATTAAAACATTCTTAATTTAATTAACAAGATTTTAATTTATGACATTTAATGAATTAAAAAAGAATTTAAAAAAAGACTTCAACGATTTTAAATCAATAAAAATCGCACTATTAGGAGATTCTGCTACACAATTTTTAGCAAAGGCAATTCGAGGTTTTGGATATGAATATCAATTAAATCTAGATGTTTTTGATGCAGACTTCAATCAAATTGACCGACATGTTTATGATTTAGAATCTGAATTGTATTTATTTAATCCAGAAATTACTATAATATTTGAATCCGGTCATAAATTGTTGCAAAAATTCAATAAAACTGAAGAATTAGAAAGAAATAGATTTGCTCAAATTCAGATTCAAAGAATTACTAATTTATTTGAAAGCTTACAAAAAAGAATAAATACTAAAATCATTTTCATAAACTATGCAGAAGAAGATGATCGCGTATTTGGTAATTTTGCAAATAAAGTTGACTCTTCCTTTTTATTCCAAATACGCAAATTAAATTACTTTCTATCTGAATATTCATTCAGTAATTCTAGATTTAATATTTGTGATTTATCATCTATCCAAAATAAGTTTGGTAGAGATTTTATTTTTTCTCCTTCAATTTACATAAATAGTGAAATGGTGTTAAGTATCGATGCCCTGCCAATTTTAGCTGAATCTTTAAATCAAATGATTTCATCCCTTATTGGTAAGTTTAAAAAATGCATTGTTTTAGATTTAGACAACACATTGTGGGGTGGTATAATAGGAGATGATGGATTAAATAATATTCAGATAGGCAGCTTGGGCATTGGTAAAGCTTTCACAGAATTTCAATATTGGATTAAGAAACTTAAACAAAGAGGCATAATAGTATGTGTTTGTAGTAAAAATACCGAATCTATTGCAATTGAGCCATTTGATAAACATCCAGATATGATATTGAGATTAAAAGATATTTCTGTTTTTATTGCAAACTGGGAAACGAAAGTTGATAATTTAAAACATATTCAACAGATTCTTAATATTGGGTTCGATACAATTGTTTTTTTAGATGACAATCCGTTTGAACGAAATATTGTCAGACAAAATATTTCTGATATTACTGTTCCGGAACTACCTATAGATCCTGCAGAATATCTGGAATTTCTTTATTCACTCAATCTGTTTGAAACAGCATCTTATTCATTTGAAGATTCTAAACGTACTGAGCAATATAGAATCGAATCAGAGCGAACAAAAGTCAAGGCATTATTCGAGAATGAAGATGATTTTTTGAAAAGTCTTAATATGATTTCTAATGTAAAACCCTTTAATCCTTTTTCTATTCCACGAATTGCACAATTATCTCAGAGGTCAAATCAATTTAATTTACGAACGGTCCGATACACAGAAGATGAAATTAGAAAAATTTCAATTAATGAACGCTTTTTTACATTTTCCTTTAATTTGATAGACAAATATGGTGATAACGGATTGATATGCGCAATCATTTTAGAAAGAAAAAATATAAATGAATTATTTATTGATACATGGTTCATGAGTTGTCGTGTTTTAAAACGAGGAATGGAAAATTTCGTACTCAACCAAGTTGTAGATTTTGCAATTGCAAATAATTTTCGATTGATTATTGGCGAATATATCTCAACCGAAAAGAATTTTTTAGTTAAAGATCATTATCAAAAACTTGGATTTGAGGAGGTTGGAACCTTTTGGCATTTAAATATTACTGAATATAAGTCCAAAGCAGTCCATATTGTTTTAAATAAGTAGAAGAAAAATTGAATATTTTGTCATCAAATTAAATCTAAAAAAATTATTTTATGAAAGAATTTCAAGTTAATCAAATTTATAATTATGATTTTATTATAACAAAGGAAGTATATTTTCATTTTCAAAAATGCTCAAAGGACATGAACCCCTTACATACTAATTTTGATTTTGCCAAATCAAAGGGATTCCCTGATTTAGTGATGTATGGGAATATACTTAATGTTTTTTTATCATTTTTTATTGGCGAATGTATGCCAATAAAAAATGTAATTATTCATTCTCAGAATATAGCATTTTTAAATGCAGTGTATTTAAATGAAAAACTTGAATTTGAAGCAATTGTTTCCGGAATTTTTGATGCTGTTAATGCAGTTGAGTTTAAATATAAATTTTATAAAAATAACGGAAAAATAGCTGCTAAAGGGGAAATACAAATTGGCGTAATACTATGAATATATTAATAACAGGAGGGTCGGTTGGCTTAGGTAATGCTGTAGTAGATGAATTGTCAAAATGTCTTGACAATAAAATTTATTTTACATTCAATAATCATTCTGAAGAGGCTAATAAAATTGCAAATGAAAAAGAAAATGTGGTTGCTATAAAATGTGATTTTAACAATACGGAAGACATTGATAAATTAGAAAAAATTATAGAAAATTTAGAATTAGATGTATTGATAAATAATGCTTATGTTGGATCACCACAAAATACACATTTCCATAAAACAACTTCAAAAATATTTCTGGAAAGTTTCGAAAATAATATTTTGCCAACTATAAGAATCACTCAATGCGCAATTTCAAATTTTCGTAAGAGAAATAATGGAAAAATTATTAATATTTTGACTGCATATTTAGTCAACTTACCTCCAATAGGATTTTCAATCTATTGTGCAAATAAAGCATATTTACATCAACTTTCTAAGTCCTGGAATAGTGAGTATTCAAGATATAATATAACATCTAATTGTATTTCTCCAGAGTTTATGAAAACCAATTTTTCATCCTTTGTTGATGAAAGAATAATTGAACAAATGCAGACAGAACATCCTTTAAAAAAATTACTAACTCCAGAGGAAGTTGCTGAGAGTGTTGTCTTTCTTGTTAATGCTTCCTCGCAGATAAATGGTATGAATTTATTAATTAATGCCGCAAAAAATCTTATATAAAAGTAAGATTAAACATTATTTGTATTCTAGCAAATACTAAAAAACTTTTTAAAGTAAATACAAAATAAATAAAATTTTAAATAAAAACATCATGGAAATAAACTTAATTATTAATGAGCTAAACCTAATTTTTGAAGATATTATTGATGAAGGAAAAGTATCACTTTCAAATTTGACAACATCAAAAGATATCGATAGTTGGGATTCGTTAACAAATATACAACTGGTAGTTGCTATAGAAAAAAAATATAATATTAAATTTACTTCTGAAGAAATTACATCTTGGAAAAACGTTGGGGATATGGTTGATTGTATAACTATTGCAACACATAGAAAAAATTCTTAAATATAAATTTAAAACTATGGAAATAATAAATAGACCCCCGCCGCCATTAATTTCGCAATTTACTGAAAAAGATTGCATGGGTTGTAATGCTTGTTTTGATATTTGCGGTCCTAAGGCCATCGTACAAGACACCAATTCTGAAGGGTTTTGGTATCCAAAAGTAATTATGGATAAATGTACTGACTGTGGTGCATGTGATGCAATATGTCCTGAATTACATATTGATGAATTACGAGAAAATGGTACAACTCATGATCCAGTTGTAATCGCAGCTTATCATAAGGATGAAGAAGTTCAACGTGCAAGTACTTCAGGTGGAATTTTTTCCGCTTTAGCTAATAAAATCTTTGACGAAGGTGGCTATGTTTGTGGTGCTGTATACACAGATGATTTTTATAACGTACATCATATTGTTACTAATAAAAGGGAAGATTTATTGAGGATCCGTGGGTCTAAACATTTTCAGAGTAATATGACTGGGATTTACAGACAAGTAAATAAATTACTTAGAAAAGGTGAAAAAGTATTGATTTGTGCTGCTCCTTGTCAAGTTGCAGGTTTACGAATGTTTCTAAGAAAAGAATATGATAATTTAATTACAGTCGATTTTATTTGTTTAGGCATTAATTCTCCAAAAATATTTCAAAAACATCTTCAAAGTCTCGAAGACGAATATGGTGCCAAAGCTATTTCTGTACAAGCTAAAACAAAAGATTTAGGTTGGAGAGCGTTAGCTTATAAAATAAAATTCGCAAATAATAAAGAATATCTAAGGCCAGGAAGTGAAGATAATTTCACTCGTAGTTTTGTAGAAACACATGCTAGTGTTAGACCGGCTTGTTATGTATGTCAATATAAAGGGTTCCCTCGTACAAGTGATATTTCATTAGGCGATTTTTGGGGAATAGAAAAAACTAAAAGTGAACTATTAGATAAAAATTTAGGTACTTCTGCTGTTATGTTGAATTCCCCAAAAGGAATTGCTTTCTTTGATTCTATAAAAAATTCAATTGAACATCAGGAATTTTCTTTATCAGATGTTATTCAACAAAACCCTGCATTATTGCATCCTTTAAAGCTACCAATACTTAATCGGGAAGATTTTTACATGGACGTTGATAATCTTCCATTCGATCAAGTTGCTAAAAAATATTTTCCTTCAAAATTTAGAAAAATATTAGATAGTTTTAAATTTATAATACATTTTTTTGGAAGTAAGGTTAAATTTATAGGATTCCATCCCAAAGCATATATTCAATTGCTCTGGATAAATTATTTTAGAAAAAATACGGTAAGAGACATTTTCAAGGCTAAGCTTTTTTACCCTTCACGGTTTTCAGTTATTAATATTCAAAAACAAGCTCTTGTTACTTTAAAAGGCTCATTACTTTTTGGTTACAAAAGGATTAATGGGTCTAGATTAGAATCAAGGTTATCGATTGAAGGGAAAGGAGCATTGGAAATAGAAAGAGGTTTAGTTACAGTATATTATGGAACTGACATCCTTGTTTTTAACGGCGGTAAACTTTCTTTTAAAGGTAATGCAACGATAAACCAAAGAGTGCAAATTATATGTATGGATGAAATTACGATTGGCGTTGATGTAATGATTTCAAGAGATGTAGTTATTCGTGATAACGATGGCGGTCATGAAATATTAATTGATGGGTATAAGAAAACTGCACCTGTAATAATTGGAAATAATGTTTGGATAGGTCAGGGTGCTATGATCATGAAAGGAGTAACGATTGGTGATGGTGCTGTTATTGCAGCTGGAGCTTGGGTTGCAACAGATGTTAAACCTAATTGCTTAGTTATGGGTGACCCGGCAAGAGCAGTCCAGAAAGATATAAAATGGAAGCCCTAAAATCAAATTATGGATATTTCAGATAATAAACGTATAGCAAAAAATACAGGTATGCTATACTTTCGAATGTTTCTAACTTTATGTGTATCATTATATACTACTCGTGTTGTATTGAATATATTAGGTGTTGAAGATTTTGGTATATATAATGTAGTTGGAGGTGTAGTAGGGATGTTTATATTTCTGAACTCTTCAATGGCTGCTGCAAGTTCTCGCTTTTTAATAGTTGAATTAGCAAAAAATGATGTTAATGAATTAAAGAGGGTATTTAATGCTTCTTTAAGTAGCCATTTTTTTATTGTAGTTATTATTTTTCTTCTATCTGAAACTATTGGACTTTGGTTTTTGACTAATAAATTAGTTATACCAATTGAACGTATTAATGCCGCAAAATGGGTCTATCAATTTTCAGTCTTAAGTGCATTAGTTTCATTAACACAAATACCTTATAACGCAACTATAATAGCTCATGAAAAAATGAGTGTTTATGGTTATGTTACAATAGTAGAAGTAATTCTAAGATTATTAATTGTATACTTTTTAAGTTTAGGGGATTTTGATAAATTAAAAGTTTATTCTGTTCTTTATTTTTTTGTTACATTAATTATATCTACAATTTATCGTCTTTATTGTCAATGTAATTTTAATGAGTGCGAAATTTCATTTCAATGGGATAAAGCACTTTATAAAAAATTATTTTCTTTTTCAATTTGGGAGTTATATGGAGGTCTAGCTTTAATGGGAATGACCCAAGGATTAAACATGTTACTAAATATATTTTTTGGACCAATTGTTAATGCTGCTAGAGGAGTAGCCTATATGGTCCAAGGTGCAATAGTAGGTTTTGGAGATAGTTTTATAACTGCAGTTAAACCGAAAATAATTAAAATGTATGTAGAAAAGAATTTTAAGAAGATGATGGAATTTGTTTTCGTTTCTTCTAAATATTCATTTTATTTAACACTATTATTTTCATTACCATTGTATATAGAAACCCCTTTTATATTAGAGCTATGGTTAAAAATTGTACCAAATCATACTGTTTCATTTTGTCGTCTAATATTAATCAACAATTTAGTTTGGTCATTGAGAAATCCTATTGTTACGGCCTTTCACGCTATTGGGAAAATAAAAGTTGCAAATTTAGTTTGCGGCAGTTTATTTTATTTAATAATTATCTTTTCTTATCTATGTTTAAAGATAGGGTTCCCACCTGAATCTGTATTTATAGTGACAATTTTCTTTTCTGTATTAATTCAAGTTACTGAGTTAATATTATTAAAAAAATTAATATCGTTTTCTGTAAAGACCTATTTTAAAGAAGTTATATTCATCTCCATATTAGTGTTGATTATTGCTGCAATTGTTCCTTTTTTTGTTTCTATTATTTTTGAGCAGGGGATTTTACGATTTTTAATTGTTGGATTTTCTAGTGTCATCGCCCTTTTTTTTACCATCTTTTATATTGGCATAGCTAAAAAAGATAAGAATCTGATTGTTAGCAAAATTCATATAGTAATAAAAAAGTATAAAAATGGGATTAATTTTAACTAATGGAATAGAAATGCCATTGATTGGAATGGGAACGTTTCCTTTACATGGTGAGGTAATGAAACGCGCTGTTAATGCAGCCGTCAATAGTGGTTATAGAGCTTTTGATACGGCACATGCATATAATAATGAAAATAGCTTAGGGGATGCTTTAAAAGAAGTCTTTCTTACAACAAACGTTGAGAGAAGAGATCTATTTATAATTTCAAAAATCGGAGAAGATTTAGAAAATGGAATTCCAAATTGTAAGTTATTTTACAATCTAAATGATAAAAAAAATATTAAGAGTATTGTTTCAAATCAATTGAATGAAACATTAAATAATTTATGTACAGATTACCTTGATTTATTATTAATCCATTGGCCACACCCTGATTATTTAGTTGAAATATGGAGAGCAATGGAATATGAGTATCTAAATGGAAGAGTTAAGGCAATAGGGCTTTCAAATTGTTGCGAGAGGCATATTAATGAAATTATAAAAGGAGGAACAATTATTCCAATGGTAAATCAAGTCGAATTACATCCTTTAAATACTAAAAAAAAGTTATTGGATTATTGTCAAAAAATAGGTATTAAGGTGCAAGCTTCTAGTCCATTATTAGTGATGAATAGAAAATTAATGAAAGCTACTATTCTTAGAATATTATCTAAAAAATATAACAAAAGTATTCCACAAATCATATTACGTTGGCATATACAACAAGGGATAGTACCGATACCTAAATCTCAAAATTATATAAGATTGCAAGAAAATATTGATATTTATGACTTTGAATTATTAAAGGTAGAAATGAATGAAATAGACAATTTAAATGAGGATTACAAATCTTTAATTGAGTCAAAGTATTGCCCAGGTTATTAAATGTAAATTCAGGTACTTCAAAAACTCATTAATAAATTTTTAATTTAGATATATTATGATTAAAAAATTATGCTTTGTATTTTATGAATTCATTATTAGATCTAAATGGATAAGAAATCAAGTTGATAATGAATTTAAATTCATAAGAAGAATAAATCAAAATTTAGATTTATGTAATTTGGGTAGTAATTCCAGTAGATATGCCTTTACTTATGAAAAATATGGGTTAAATGGAGAAAATTGGGCACTTGGACCACAAACATTATCTTATGACTTCAAAATATTAAAGAATTACCACAGTTATTTAAAGAATGGTGCATATGTTTTGATTACATTATGCCCTTTTAGTAGTTGCGTCATTGATTTTGAGGAAAACAAAATCAATGACAAATATTATTCTTTTCTAAATCCAATCTACATATTGAATTATTCTGAAAAAACTAAAGAATTACTTAATAACAACTTTGAAAAAAGTTATCATATAACTTTTTTCAAAGTTGTTATTAAGCGAATAATTAAAAATTTATTTAGAACAGAAAAGAGATATAAGTCTAAAAAATTTCTATATCTAGATTCTATTCGTTGGGTAAAAAATTGGTCAACTCAATTTCAAATTGAAAATTTAAATGAAAAAATTTCAGAAAAAAATGCAAATGCAATAGCCTATAATACTAATTTATTAATTAAAATGATAGATTTTTGTTTGAAACGTAATTTAAAGCCTATTTTAATTTTACCTCCAATTTCAAAGCAGCTAAGTTCAAAATTTACTGTAACTTCTAGAGAAAATTATATATACTCTTTTGTTAGAAATGCAAATATAGCAAATGTCCCATTTTTGAACTATATTGACAATGAGGAATTAAGTAATGATAAACTATTTTTCAATTCATATTATTTAAACAATATGGGGAGAAAAATATTTTCAAAAATCATTTTAAGGGATATTGGGGTAATAAAATAATAAATTTAAATGAAAAAAATATTAATAAAAAACTTTCCCAATCTGAATAACTATGGAACCGCAATGATGGGTTTAATAACCATTGATGCAATAGTTAAAAATTATGGCAAGAATAATGTTCAAATATATTGTTCTTTCGATAAGTATGTTAATTTAGAAGAAATTGCGAGTGAGTTATCTGAAACTGTTGAATTAAAATGTTTTGTTAATAAAAGCGATGAAAGAATTTCGAAGTTCAGATTCCCTTTTTTTAAGAAAATCTATCTATTGTGGAATTTATTTTTTTATCCCGACTCGAATATATTCGACAAAATCATTGTCTTGGGAGGTGATGACTTCTCAGAATATTACTCAAAATATATAACTTCAATAGAGGTGTATAAACTATGGGTGTTATCAAAAAAAACCAATGTCATTTTGTTAGGTCAAACGATTGGGCCATTCCGTAATTTACTAAACAGGTTAGTAATTAAATTATTATTGCCAAGGATAAATGTAATTGCTCGCGATCCTTGGACAGTGGAGTATTTCAAAGATGAATTTAATATACCACTAAAACAAATGGGTGATATTGCATTTAACCCTTTGCCTTTACAACATGATTCTTCGATAGAGACAAAAATCATGAGAAAATATGAGCTTGTAAATGACAGTTATTTCACTGTTGTAGTTTCTGGTTTAGTTGAACAGGGGTATTATTGTGAAAGTGATGATTTATATATTTTAAGACACAAAGAATTTATAAAAAAAGCGTGGTCTTTTGGAAAGTTAAAAAATCTAAAGGTTGTACTCTTAGCCCATACATTTCCACCATACGGAGATGAATCAATATTAGTTGAAAAATTATATATGTCTTTTTCAATAGAAGAAAGAGCAAAAATAATATTGATAAAAGATAAAATTTTACCAACGAAAGCAAGATTTATTTTAGGAAATGGTTTATTTTCTATTACTGGTAGAATGCATCCGGCAGTGTCGACTCTTCAAATGGGAAAGCCGGCTATAATACTTTCTTACAGTAATAAATATCAAGGTGTAATTGGTAAATCCTTAAACCGATCCGATTTGATTATTGACTCAAATTTCTCAGATTTATGGAACGATGGAGAAATTGTTAAATTAGTAAATGATAAGATTAATTATATTTTATTAAATTATGAAAAAATAAAAATAGAGATTAAATCTGCTGTATCAACCGTTTCAGAGTCTAACAAAAAAGTATTAGAAAATCTTTAATAAAAAACAATCACTTAAATTATACAAAAAATGGAGACTAAATTAATCCTAATTAAATTATCTAATATAACTAGGCTTATAAACAGAAAATTCACTGGATTATACGTTTACGAAAATTTCATTAAAGTAATTTCAAAATTTAAAATTGATGTTTATTTTGTTCGTTTTTTTTTAAATCTCGGTGTGCCCCCAATATTTACAGCAAAAATGTCAAACAATACAAATATTAAAATTGACTTGAGATCTGGTACAGAATTTAGATCTTTTTTTTCTTCAGAATACGATTCTTACTTAATTAATATCATACATGATTTAATTGATGAAAATGATTACTTTTTAGATATTGGAGCTAATATAGGGTTTTACTCAGTATCTGTTGCTTCAAAAATAAGAGATCTCGTTGGCACTGGAAAAGTTATTTCGTTTGAGCCATATTTAGGTAATTATGACAGGCTACTTGAGAATATATATTTAAACAATCTAGAGAGATTTTGTGTACCATATGATATTGGTTTATCAAATTTAAATTCGAACGGAATTATAACATTAAGAGAAGATTTTGTGAATGGATCTAAGACAGGGAATGCTTCAATTTCTATTAATCCTTTAATTGATACTGGTTTCCAAACATCATCAATTAAATTGGAGACGTTAGATTTTTTTTGGGATAAATTCAATGATAAATCAAAACGTATAGGCTTTATCAAAATGGATATTGAGGGACATGAAGATTTATGTTTAAAAGGTGCACAAAAAGTTATAAATAAAGATCGTCCAACGATATTGATGGAAATAAATAAACCGTTTTTAAAAGCTCGTGGTATTAATCTTGATGATACTTTCCTACCACTAATTCCAAAAAATTATTTCATTTTTGTAAATAATAAAAGGTCATGGAGCTATTTGAAAACATTTGATCAATGTCGTGAAGTAGATAACGTTTTCCTAATACCAAAGGAATTAATTAATCTAAACAAATTTCAAAATTTTAAAGCATAAACCATACTTATTATTAATTAATTCAAAGACTCAAAGTATTTAAAAAAAAGAATTTATATATGAATTCAAATTCTGTTTCTGTAATAATTCCATCTTTCAATAGAGCTCACTTACTTCCTAAAATCCTTCCTTCTTATATTCAAGAAAATGTTTTAGAAATTATTATTATAAATGATAATTCAACTGACAATACATGCAATGTAGTAGAAGCACTTATGAAAAAATATCCACTGATTAAATATATTAAATCTAAAAAAAAAATTAGACAAACTGGTGCAAAAAATATTGGTATTAAAATGGCTAAAGGCAAATTTTGCTATTTTGGTGATGATGATAGTGTTTTGAAGAGCGGAAGTATTTTAAGTTTAGTTGGAAATGCTAATCTTTATCCAAATTCTGTCATTGCTTCTAGACATTTATATATGCAGGAATTCGAGAATTTAGATACATTATTACTAGATCAAAAAACACATTCTTTTAATGATATTAGTGATATTTATAATAAAAGAGCAATTAATTTGGACTTAAGAAATAAGTATGACAAGGTTATCGAAATACCTTTTTGCACATATTGCTTTTTAATCTCTAGTGATATTGCCAAAAATAATTCTTTTCATGAAGGTTTCATAAAAACATGTTTTAGAGAAGAGACTGATTATATTATGCAATTACGTCAAAAGGGAATCAAGGTGTTTTTAGATCCGCATGCTTTGTCAATAGATTTACCTAGATCTGTTTCTAAAGGTGGTATTTATAATGTTAATTTTCTCTCTAGACATTTCGGAGAAGCGGTTAATGAGTTTATTTTCTATAAAAGAAATAAATCATATTTAGAACAAATATCTTTATTGAATACTAATCCCTATTTACGTGCGATTAGTCATTTATTTAAAAAGGTTTTGAAATGATTCCTTATTTCGTTTATTATTTTTTTAGTTTATTATTACTTTTTTTTGATAAAAAACTTATTCCAATAGCCTATTCTATTTTTTGGTTTTTTTTCATAGGTTTTAGAGATGGTATAGGAACAGATTATTATTCCACCTTGAAAAGTGTTGAAAGAGGATTTATTGACTTTCAAAATATTGGAGATAGTTTTAGGGGCTACATGTTGGTAGATTTGGAATTAGTTCCTAAAATTATATCAACTATCTTATATTACTTTGACCTAGAGATTAAATATTATTATGTTATTGTAGCTTTTTTATCTTCTTTAATGATATACTTATTATTGAAGAAGATAAAAAATAAAAAGTTATTATTATTATTCTTTGTATTAATGTTTAGCTTAAATTATCCGATGAACATTGTTCGAATGGGATTTTCTATGTTGATAGTAATCTTTGGCTCGAATTACTACAATAGTACTAAATTTAAATTTATTATTTTAGCATGTTTGTCACATTATGGCACAATACCAATTATTCTTTTAAAAACAATTAAAAAATTTAATGTCAAATTGATTTTATTTATTTTAATTCTAATTTTTATTTTATTTTATTTTCTTTTTGATCTAGTTAAACTACGATGGCCAACCGATGATATCAGTGGATATAAATTTAAAGGTTATGGGTTGTCTTTATTTTTAAGTACTATTATTTTGGTAATAACTAATTATGCTCTTATAGAGAAAAAATTTTTGACAAAAGATAATATAATTCTTATCATATTAACTATTGCTACGTATGCTTTTAATCCTTTTCAAAGGTATATGGTATTCTACACAACCGTATTAGTCTTTAGCAATATTTTTCTTTTAGATAAAAAAATAATTTCAGGCAGTAAATTATTGATTTTTTTAATATATCCTTTCTTTTGTTTTATCGGTGAATGGGTTACAATTTTCAATTTTGTACACGAGATAGACTATGGTAACTGGATACCCTATAAAAATTTTATTTTAAGTTATTAGTTTTATGAAATTAATTTGTATCCCAGCTCTAAAAGAACATATTTTTTTTGTAGAATATTCTTATCGTAATTTATCCAGTAGAATAGATGATGTACAATTTTTAATTGTAACTCCTGACTATTCCCATTTTCAGCATTTATTGAGTGAAAATCTAGATGTTAAGAGTGATTTCGATTTTATTGATTTAAGTAAAGAAGTTATTCGTAGTAAATTAAATTCCCCCAAAAGGCATTTATATAAATGGTATTATCAACAATTTTTAAAATATTCAATTGTTAATAAACTTAATGATTATTCGGATATTTTGATTCTAGACGCTGATACAATTATTATCAGTGATTGTATTTTTGATTGTGATGTTATTTATACTAACAACATAGAGTATAATGAATTTTATTTTGAAATAATTAATCATTTTTTTCCAAATAATATTGTTATGTCAAAATCAGCTATTGTAAATTTTATGTGGTTCAATAAAAGTTTGTTTTTAAAAATGTTAAATGGTATAACTCATTATGATAATACAGATTGGTTTCAAATAATTATAAATTATATTAATTCTTCGAATTTCAATATTGCATTTAGTGAGTATGAAACATATGCAAATTATAAATTTAATTTAATAAACCCACCTTTGATTAATTTAAAAATATTTAGACGTGCTGATTTGTTTTTGAAGTATTATTCAGTGGATAATATTATTAATATAGCAAATATATTTGGATATGATGTTATTTCTTTTGAAAACACACATAATAAAAATAAAACAAAAAAAATTATTGCATTTTTTATCGTTTGCTTTATTGAAATTAAATTATTTGTTATAAAAGTTCGAAAATAATCAATTAAATTAAAAACATATACATATTTTGAAATATACTATTTTAGTAAATTCTTCAGATGGTTTTGAAGATTGTTGGGAACCTTTTTTTTTACTTTTGAATAAGTATTGGCAAACTGACGGCATTCCAATTTTATTAAACACCGAGTTTAAATCATTTTCCAATAATTTTAATAACTTTATTTCATCCCAATGTCATACTCAAATCTTAGATAGAAAACTTACATGGAGTGAGTGTTTAATTAAAGCATTACAAATGATAGAAACTCCTTTAATTTTATATTTGCAAGAAGATTATTTTATTGACGATTTTGTTAATGCTCTTTTGATTGATGAATTTGCAACTATGATGTTAAATGACAGAAAAATTAAACATATTGGTTTAACGAAATTTGGTTCTAGTCCACCATTTATTGATTACAAATTAGATAATAGACTCTCAATTATCTCAAATAATGCTAAATATAGAATTTCTACTCAAGCAGGATTGTGGGAAAAAGATACTCTTTTATCTTATTTGGAAAAAGATGAAAATGGTTGGATGTTTGAAATTTTTGGCAGTGCAAGATCTAGAAAAAGATCGGATCTTTTTCTTACTATTAAACCTGGTAGTAAAACGTCAAAAAATGATACTATAATTAGCTACATTCCTACTGGAATTATTAAAGGTAAGTGGCATCAAGATATACCCTACTTTTTTCAAAAAAATGATATTTTCTTGGACTTTAATAAACGTGGTTTTTATAAAAAGAAAACACTATTAGTAAGAAAAATTGAAACTGGAGGCAAGCTGTTAAAGCACCCACTTAAGTTAATTCGTTTCTTATTTAGCTAATTTATACTAATAGATAAAGAAATGAAATATCAAATATTAATTATTTATAAACTATAAAAAAAAATGAAAGTTATTATTCTTGCAGGGGGAATGGGCACTAGACTAGCAGAAGAAACCCATTTAATACCTAAACCGATGGTTTCTATTGGTGATAAGCCAATAATTTGGCATTTAATGAGTACTTATGCGGATAATGGATTCAAAGAATTTGTTATTGCGCTTGGTTATAAAGGGGAAGTAATTAAAGATTATTTTCTTAATTATTACAATCTTAATGGAGATGTAACTGTTAATCTAGTTAATGGGGTTACGGAAGCCCATAGTACTAAACATCCTGACTGGATTGTTCATCTTATTGACACTGGTTTAAAAACAATGACAGGCGGAAGAATAAAACGCTTAAAAGAATTCATTGGTAATGAAACATTTATGGTAACTTATTCTGATGGTTTAGCAAATATTGATATAAAAGCTCTCTTGAAATTTCATAGGGGACATGGCAAGTTAGCAACAGTGACTGCTGTCCCTCCTCCTTCTCGCTTTGGTAATTTAGAAATTGGGAGTAGTAATGTGATTTCTTTTAATGAAAAACCTAGTGAAAATAAAAAGTTAATTAATGGTGGTTTTTTTGTTTTCGAACCGGGTGTTTTTGATTATATTGAAAGTGATGAAATTTCTTTGGAACGCGAACCGCTTGAAAATATTACTTTAGCTGGGCAGCTTATGGCATATGAGCATAAAGGATTTTGGCAAATGATGGATACTATTCATGAAAAAGAGCTATTAAATAAATTGTATAACTCAGGAGAAACACCTTGGTTAAATAAATAAAAATGTAAAATTAAAATTATGGAAAAATTTTGGAAAGGTAGAACGACATTTGTTACAGGAGCTACTGGCTTGGTAGGTGGTTGGCTTACAAAAAAACTTTATGAAGCTGGAGCTGATGTTGTCTGTCTAATACGTGATTATGTACCACAGTCTGAGCTTGTACGTACTGGTTTGATTAATAAGGTAAAAGTTGTCAAAGGGGATATTTGTGATAAGGATTTGATGGAACGAATTATGGGAGAGCATGAGGTAGACACTGTAATGCATTTAGCAGCTCAAGCTATTGTAGGTATAGCAAATCGAAATCCTATTTCAACTTTTGAAGCTAATATTCAAGGTACTTGGTCTGTTTTGGAAGCTTGTAGAAGGAGTCCAATAGTGAAACAGATTATACTTGCTTCTTCAGATAAAGCTTACGGCGACCAAGAAGTACTTCCATATTTCGAGTACACACCACTGCAAGGCATACATCCTTATGATGTTAGTAAGTCGTGTGCTGATTTAATAGCGCATTCCTATGCGCATTCATATGGATTACCTGTTATAATAACACGTTGTGGTAATTTCTATGGTGGAGGAGATTTAAATTGGAACCGAATTGTTCCAGGTACAATACGTTCAATTATCAATGGAGAGAGACCAGAAATAAGATCCGATGGTGAATTTATACGTGATTATCTTTATGTTGAAGATGGTGCAGCAGCATATATGCTTTTAGCAGAAAAATTAGCGTTTAATCCTAGTTTAAAAGGCGAGGCCTTTAATGTCTCAACTCAAAAACCTGTTAAAGTAATTGATATTGTAAACAAAATTCTTTTAACAATGAATTCCTCATTAGTGCCAGATGTCAAGAATCAGGCTAGTAACGAAATTAGAGAGCAATATTTAGATGCAAGCAAAGTGAATACTATGTTGAATTGGAAACCTCAATTTGATCTTGACGAAGGAATTCAGAAAACAATCAAGTGGTATAAAGAATTTTTGGAGGGTACCTCAACTAATAAGTTTAATTAATTATGAATATATGGTTGGTTTATCCGAATGGATCTCTACCTGGTGAAGGTTTACGGCCTGATCGTGCATTTATGATTTCTGAAGCGCTAGTTTCAGCAGGGCATGAAGTAACTTGGTGGGTATCTTTATTTAATCATACCACAAAAAAATTTAGATCTAAAGAAGATATTACCATTTTACCTAAGTTTACAATAAGGCCTGTACAAACAAATGAATATAAGAGTCATATTTCTTTTAAACGAATACAATCTGAAAATGAATATTCTAGACAATTATATCTCAAAGCACAGAAATATAAATCACCGGATATTATAATAATGAGTGACCCAGCTTTGTTTAGAAGTAAATCTATTCTTAAGCTAGTTGAAGAAAAAAATACTTTACTTGTTTTAGATATTTTAGATCTTTGGCCTGAATTGTTCCATATAATTTTTCCTAAATTCTTTTCTAAACTTGGCAACATAATGTTTGCAGGTTTATATCTTCGCAGGAAAAGTTTGTTCAGAAAAGCCGATGCAATATTTGCAGTGTCTGAAAGTTATCTTGATTTAGCAAAACAAATCGCTCCAGATTTATCAAAAGATTATATGAGTACTGTTTATTATGGTATAAATCTTGAGAAAGCTCGTTTAGTAGAAAAAAAACCTACATCACCCCCAAATTCTTTGCAAAATATTACACGTAATAAAGGGGAGTTATTAGCTATATATGCTTCTAGTCTTGGAAATAATTATGATTTGATAACGCTAATGGAGGCAATGAGATTGCTAGAAAAAATAAATTTTAATTTAAAAGTTCTAATTGCAGGTACTGGTCCTCTTGAAGATTATGTTATTGATTTTATAAAAAAAAACAGTTTAAAACAACTTATTTACATTGGGAATCCAGATTTATCTGAAATGATTTCAATCTTCTCATACTGTGATTTTGGTTTGTCTATGTATGTTAAGGGCTCTACAGTTACAATGCCTATCAAAGCATACAATTACTTTGCTGCGGGTTTGCCAATAGTTAATTCATTAGATGGAGAATTGTCTGACTATTTAGTAAAATATGATGCCGGATTGAATTTCGAACCAGAAAATGTCCAGTCTCTAGTAGATATATTGCAGTTGATTTGTTCCAATCCAATTAAACTTAAAACTATGGCCAAGAACTCTTATAAACTTGCAAGTTTATTTGATGAAAAAATTCAATATTCAAAAGTAATAAAGTTGGTGGACAAGTTGTTAATTAAAAAGTACAATAGATAAATTTTTAGGTATTTGGGATATTACACCACATCGAATTACTTTTTTAGAAACCAAGTTTATCTGATATTAAATCGTCAAAAAAATAAAAAGCTTGCAGAATCACAAAATTTTTGGTCTAATGCAGGTTTGTAAACTGTTTTGCCATATATTAATAGTAAATTCCTTGTTATATTTGCTATCTATATGCATACAGAACTTAGTGATTAAGCCGAGGAAGGAATTTACAGGCCAAGTTGTGAAAATGGTGATTTAACAACTTTTATTAATTTTATAAATTGTCTTTCAAATGATAAGGAACTTAGGATTAGAATGGGGAATAATGGGTATAAGCAATTAACAAAAGATTTTAATATTGATAATACATACAATTTAATTTTAAACCACTTTTCAAAAGTATAGATATTAATTGATTCAAATTTTGTAGAATATTAATAATAAATTATATATCCTTACAATAGATTTCTATACTTAAGATTTCGAACATTAACTTAATAATTTCGCAATATTTGATTAATATCAAAAACTGATTACAACTCTTTTTCTAGAATTTTATTATTATAAAGCAATAAAGAAATATCTAAATTACAAGGACGTTGATTTGATACTTTATTCAACACCACCTATTACTTTTACCTATCTAATAAAACGATTAAAAAAGGCTTCTAATGCCAAAACATATTTACTGCTAAAAGATATATTTCCTCAAAATGCTGTTGATCTAAATTTATTAAAGTATGGTGGAATACTTTATAATTATTTTAGAAAACAAGAAAAAGTGCTTTATAAAGTATCAGATTTTATTGGCTGTATGTCGCCAGCTAATCTGAACTATGTACTGGAAAACAATCCTGAAATCGAAAAGAAAAAGCTAGAAGTAAATCCTAATTCAATTGAAATAAAGGGAAATTCCATAAGAACAGAGATTGACATTTACCATAAATACAATATCCCTAGAGATAAGATAATTTTCACTTTTGGAGGAAATTTAGGCATGCCACAAGGAATCGAATACTTAAAAATGAATATTTCTTTTTGTAAATCTATCAAAGAAGCATTTTTTCTTATTGTTGGCGATGGCACTGAATATCAAAATTTCAATAATTGGATAAAAATAGAGTCTATAGAAAATGCATTACTCATTAAAGAATTGCCTAAGCCCGAATTTGATGAAATACTTAATTTGTCGCATGTTGGATTGATTTTCTTGAATCCATTTTTTACTATTCCAAATTTTCCATCTCGGATTTTAAGTTATATGCAAAATTCCTTGCCTGTCATTTGTGCCACAGACTTAGTAACAGACATTGGCGAAATTGCAGTTGAAAATAACTTTGGTTATAAATGTTCCACAAATGATAGTGAAACATTTTTTGATTATGTAATAAAAATGTTAAACAAAGCTTTGAGAGAACATATGGGTAATAATTCTTATAATTTTTTAATTAATGAATATAATACGGGTATATCTTATAATAAAATTGTTAAAAAAATAAACTCTAAATGAAAAATATCTTAGTGACAGGTGCAGGCGCCGTATTAGGACAAGGAATCCTAAGAAGTTTACAAGAATACTCGCATGATCTTATAATTCATACAGCAGATCCTGATTTTAGATCATCTGGACATTGGCTTGGAAATAAAGCACATATAGTAAAAATGGCTATAGAGCCTGAGTATGTAAATTCTATTGAAAATATAATTTACAATGAAAAAATAGATATTCTTTTCATTGGGACTGATACTGAACTTCCAATTTTATCAAATTATAAAAAATATCTTGAAGAAAAATATGGAGTTATTATTATTGTTTCTAATACAAATGTTATAGAAATTGCGAATGATAAACTTTTAACTTCCAATTTTCTTAAAAATAATGGATTCCCTTTTCCTATTTCATACATGTCCTACGATCAAGATGGCATCAGTTTATTAAAAAAACAAAACAATTATCCATATATTGCAAAACCAATAGATGGTGCTAGATCAAAAGGAGTTGAAATAATAAATGATGAAAAAGATTTGAATCGCGTTACCTCTTATAGGAATAATTTAGTCATTCAAGAGTATATTACAGAAACTGATGGCGAATTCACTTCAGGATGTTTAGTTTTTAATTATAAATGTGTAGCTGTAGTAACTTTAAAGAGGGATTTACGCGATGGAAATACTTATAGGGCTTATTATAGCGACGAGTACGAAAAGTATAATAGTTTTATTTCAAGCGTTGCTGAAAAACTCGGGGTAGAGGGGCCATGTAATTTTCAATTTAGAATTAAAAATGGACAACCAGTCATATTTGAAATAAATTCAAGATTTAGTGGAACAACGCCTTTGCGTTTTATTTTTGGATTTAATGAAGTGAAAGCATGTGTAAACTTCTACTTGTTTAATAAGAGTATTGAAAAATTTAAATTAATACCTGGTGTAGTTATGAGAACATGGTCTGACATCTTTGTAAGTGAACAAGAATTGGTGCATCTTAAAAAAGAGAAAACCTTAATTAATCCTTCTTCAAATTATCATCCATTTAAGAAAAAATGAAAACAGCAGTTGTAATTGGGGCAAATGGATTTCTTGGAAGTAGATTAGTAAAAAAATTACTTGCAAAAAATATAAATATTATTGCTGTTTATAATTTAAATAATAGTAATATAAGTCCATTAGTTAAAACTGTTCAAAAAGAGGTTTTTTTTAATACGACCTATAATATAGATTATATATACTTACTTAGTGGTAACTATGCAAATTCACATAACCAACTTATTGAAATAAATTGTGACTTACAAAGATATATAAAGAAATACCCTACTGCTAAGTTTGTTTATATTTCAAGTACTAATGTATATGGTTTTCATTCAGATGAAATTACAGAAAACTCATCATTTAACAATCCTTCATTATATGGCAGATTTAAACTTGCAGGTGAATTTTTAATTTCGAGTTTAAGTAATTTTTCAATCATTAGACTCACTTATTTGTATGGTCCTGGAATTACGAATTCTTCATTTTTACCTACAATAATTCGTTCCGCTAAAGAAAAATTTCAAATTATTTTAAATGGCGATGGTTTAAGATATCAAGATTATCTATACATTGATGATGCAGTTGACATGTGTTATATCGCAGCTAATGTTACAGAAAATCGAATTTATCTAGGCGCTTCTAGTATCAAAACATCAAATATTGAAGTAGCTTCTATGATATCAAACATCACAGGTTGTGATATTAAATTTATTGGCGAAGAAAAAGCAGCGTCATTTAGTTTTAATCCTAAGGATACGTTTGAAATTTTAAAATGGAAGCCCAAAGTTGATTTGAAAATTGGATTAACTAACATGTTAGGATGAGGCATTTAATTTGTGGTGATATACATGGTAATTTACCTGCTTTAGAATTAATGCTTTTAAAAGAAAAAAATAATTACGATCAATTTATTTGTCATGGTGATGTTGTTAATTATGGACCCTGGAGTGATGATTGTGTTAAATTATTGAATACAATTAAAGATTCTATTTTATTAAAGGGAAATCACGAACAATACTTTTTAAGTGGATTTTACGATGGAACGAATGAAATTGCAAAATCATTCTTTGAATATTGTTACACTAGATTCACGCAATTTGAATTAATTAATAAGTATGGTGATTCATTTAATATTGGAAATTATAAAATTCAGCATACGATATTGAATAAATATATTTTCATTGATACAAAAGTTGACGGTATAGATCAAGATTACATTATTGGTCATTCACATCAACAATTCAATAAACTATTTGGTGATAAAAGAATCATAAATACAGGTAGTGTTGGACAAAATAGAACATATATTAATTGTATAAATTACATAATTTATGATGATAAAAAAAATTACATCTCTTTACAAAACCAATTATACAATCATAATATAATAATCAATAAACTAATTAGTGAATCATATCCTGAAATTTGTATCGATTATTATAGAAATAAAAATATCTTAAAGTGAAATCTAAAATTTGGCTTTCTTCACCTCATTTAGGTAGTAATGAATTACAATATGTAAATGAAGCATTTGCCACTAATTGGATTGCGCCATTAGGTCCACATGTACATGCATTTGAATTAGGTTTACAAACTCTTACCCAAGCGAAACATGCAGCCGCCTTATCATCAGGAACTTCTGCTTTACATTTAGCATTAATTCTTTTGGGTGTAAAAGCGGGGGATATTATTTTTTGTCAATCAATTACCTTTTCTGCCTCAGCTAATCCAATTGCATATCAAGGTGCTATACCTGTATTTATAGATTCTGAGATTGACACTTGGAATATAGATTCTACATTATTAAAGTCTGCACTTGAAGAAGCAAAACAGAATGGTAAATTACCAAAGGCTATAATTCCAGTTCATTTATATGGCATGCCTGCAAAAATGGATGAAATCCTTTCAATAGCTAAAGAATATAGTGTACCCGTAATTGAAGATGCTGCAGAAGCATTGGGTTCTAGTATTGACAGTAAACCTTGTGGTAGTTTTGGTGAATTTGGAGTATTAAGCTTCAATGGTAATAAAATCATTACAACATCAGGCGGTGGAGCTTTATTATCTGAGAACGGAGAAATGATTGAAATGGCTCGTTTTCTTGCCACTCAGGCAAGAGATTCAGCACCACATTACCAACACTCTCATATTGGGTATAATTACAGAATGTCGAATGTTTTAGCGGGTATCGGAAGAGGCCAATTGGAAGTTCTAAGTGTACGTGTTGCTGCGAGAAGAAATAATTTTAAAAGGTATAAACAGTATTTTTCTAAACATAATAATGCTGGATTTAATATTCAATTTCAAGAAGAGCCAGATGGATATTATTCAAATCGTTGGCTTACTTGTATTTTAGTTGATCCAATTACAAATAAAGGGTTAACTAGAGAAGTGATTAGATTAGCAATGGATGAAGAAAATATTGAGTCTCGTCCACTATGGAAGCCAATGCATCAACAACCAGTATTTTCGTCTTCGAAAAGTTATTTAAATGGTGTGTCAGACAAGTTATTTGAAAATGGATTATGTCTACCAAGTGGGTCTAACTTAACAGAGGAAGAATTTGAAAGAATTTTTAATTGTTTAGATACAATTTTTTCTAATCATAATTAATATATGTTTAAACATTTTATTAAACCCTTGGGTGATTTTTTTATTGCACTCTTTCTTTTAATTATCCTTTCCCCAATTATATTGCTTACTGCTATTTTGTTATTCCTTGCCAATAATGGAAAGGTTTTCTTTTTTCAGCAAAGACCAGGACTTAATAGCAAGCCATTTTTGATTGTAAAGTTTAAAACGATGAGGGATGCATTTGATAAAGAAGGCATTCCTTTGCCAGATGATATTAGGTTGACAAAGGTTGGAAGTTTTGTTAGATCAGCATCTTTAGACGAGCTTCTACAATTGATAAATGTATTAAAAGGAGACATGAGTTTAGTTGGCCCAAGACCATTATTAATGCAATATCTCTCAAGATACAGACCAGAACAAGCGAAAAGGCACAACGTTAAACCTGGTATAACAGGTTGGGCACAAGTAAATGGCCGAAATGCAATTAGCTGGGAACAAAAGTTTAAGCTTGATATAGAGTATGTAGAAAAACAATCTTTTACCTTAGACTTAAAGGTATTATGGATGACATTCCTTAATGTGTTACAACGTAAAGATGTAAGTGCAGATGGCCATGTATCTATGGAAGAGTTTAAGGGGTAATTTATCCTTTAATGAAATAATAAATCCTACCTATAATTTCTCTGATTCCAACTTCCGATAGTTTTAAATTTATAGCACTCGGTAGAAAATCAATAAATGTTATAAGCCCTATACTACCTGTTTTAAAGTCTACCTTATAAGGAATCACTTCAAATCCTTTTTTCTCAAAGAGCCTCTTTGCTCTATACATATGATAAGCCGATGTTACAAGTATGATTTTTTTACTAGGGCTTATTAGTTCTTTTACAGCCACTGCCTCGTCTGCAGTATTCTCCACATCTTTCGTTACAAATATCTTTTCGGATGGTATGCCATTTGAAATAGCATATTCTTTTAACACTTCTCCCTCTGTTTTCTTTGCCTTATCCCAAGGCATTTTACCTCCAGTAAACACGAGATTTTGAGCCTTACCTGCTATAAACAAAGCAATCCCTCCAAAAAACCTATCGGGGTCTCCCCATTCTACATAGGTTGTATCTCCCACTTCATTTATTTCCAACATTCCACTTAGCACTACTATTGCATCTGCACTATCTATAGCGCTTATGGGCTTTCTGTATTCACTACCTTCTACTAGCTTAAAGAAGTTGTT